>Ga0182745_1001736_pt1 | contig 20443 bp, 20 predicted proteins | sample eDN3rd30CKraftBY_FD_128523 | JGI IMG/M metagenome (GOLD analysis project Ga0182745, IMG submission 128523) | Enriched backyard soil microbial communities from Emeryville, California, USA - eDNA 3rd pass 30_C Kraft BY (version 2) (version 2) | ecosystem: Environmental > Terrestrial > Soil >...
GAAGGCCGCATCGACCGTGCCGCTCTCACCGAAGCCGAAAACACGGCAATCCGTGGCGTTGTCGACATTCAGCAGCGCGCGGGGCTGCATGGCATTACCGACGGCGAACAACGCCGCACGTTCTTCCACGTCGATTTCCTGGAACAGATCGACGGCGTGCACACCGACATCGCCAAGTACGAGATCAAGTTCCGCGGCGGCAACAAGGACGTGACGCTTGCGCCGCCCGTGCTCACGGTGGTCGGCAAGCTCAAGCGCACCCACGGCATCGCCACCGAAGACTTCAAGTTCCTGCAGTCGGTGGTGGCGCCCGGCCACATCCCCAAGGTGTGCATTCCATCGCCCACCATGCTGCACTTTCGCGGCGGCCGCAAAGGCATCGACGAGAAAGCCTATCCGGACCTGAAGGAGTTCTTTGCCGACCTCGCGCGCATCTACCAGGAAGAGCTGGCGGAGCTGTATGCGCTCGGCTGCCGCTATGTGCAGTTGGACGACACCAACCTGGCTTACCTGTGCGATCCTTCGCACCGCGAACGCGTCAAGGCGCAGGGCGAGAACCCCGACGAACTGCCGGAACTGTATGCCTGGCTGATCTCCGAGAGCGTCAAGCTGTGCCCGGCCGACATGGCGATCGGCGTGCACCTGTGCCGCGGCAACCACCGCAGCGCCTGGGCGGCCGAAGGCGGCTACGAGCCGGTGGCGGACATCATGTTCAACCAGACCAAGGTGGATGCCTTCTTCCTTGAATACGACGACGCGCGCTCGGGCGATTTCAGCCCCCTGCGTTTCGTGCCCAAGGACACCCAGGTGATCCTGGGCCTGGTGTGCTCCAAGGTACCCGCGCTCGAAAGCAAGGACGACATCAAGCGCCGCCTGGACGAAGCCTCCAGGTTCATCGCGCTGGATCAGTGCGGCCTGAGCCCGCAGTGCGGTTTTGCCAGCACCCATGAAGGCAACGACCTCAGCGTCGAGCAGCAGTTCGACAAGCTGCGCCTGGTGGTGGAGATCGCGGACGAAGTCTGGAAGTAACACCAATGCCAAACCCGGGCGGACCCCGCTGAACCGCCCGGGCCATCCTCTTGATGCAGGCCGCCATGGCCTGTGGGAGCTCCATGCCGGATAGCCATCCCGTCACCGTGGATCAGACACCGCTGTGGCGGCAGATACTCTGCAACAAGCGTCTGCTCATCTGCGTGTTTCTCGGCCTGGCTTCAGGGATGCCGCTGTACGTGCTCACCCAGATGATTCCCGGGTGGCTGCGCAGCGAGCAGGTCGATCTGGCCACCATCGGGCTCTTTGCCCTGCTGGGCCTGCCGTATAACTGGAAGTTCCTGTGGGCGCCGCTGATGGACCGCTACCGCCTGCCGTTCCTGGGCCGGCGGCGCGGCTGGATGCTGCTGACCCAGGTGGCGCTGTTGTTCAGCATCGCCGGTTTCAGCGGCATCGACCCGATGGAGAACATCAGCGCCGTGATGTGGGTGGTGCTGGCCACGGCGTTCTTCAGCGCCACGCAGGACATCGTCATCGACGGCTATCGGCGGGAACTGTTGCCCGACAACGAGCTTGGGCTGGGCAACGCCATTCACGTCAACGCCTACCGGATTTCCAGCCTGGTGCCGGGTTCGCTGGCCTTCATCCTGGCCGACCACATGGCCTGGTCGCTGGTGTTTCCGGTGGTGGCGGGTTTCATGGTGGTGGGCATCATCGCCACGCTGTTGATTCCGGAAACCGCGCACGACAGCGAGGCGCCCACCACGTTGCGCGCCGCCATCGTTGACCCCTTCGTGGAATTCTTCACGCGCGATTCGGTGCGCTCGGCCGTACTGCTGCTGGCCTTCATCGTGCTCTACAAGCTGGGCGACAACATGGCGGCGGCGCTGCAGACGCCATTCTTCATCGACATGGGCTACAGCCTGACGCAGATCGGCACGGTGGCGAAACTGTCGATTCTCATCGCGTCCACCGTGGGTGGCTTCGTGGGCGGCATCATGATGCTGCGCATCCCGATCAGCCGCGCGCTGTGGTATTTCGGCGTGGTGCAGATGTTGTCCAGCCTCAGCTATGCCGGATTGACGCTGGTGCCGGGCAACATACCGGCGCTGGCGCTGGCTACCAGCTTCGAGTATTTCGGCGTGGGCCTGGGCACGGCGGCGTTCACCGCGTTCATCGCGCAGCAGACCAGCATGCGCTTTTCCGTCACGCAGTTGGCATTGCTGCTCAGTTTCGCCACCATCGCGCGCACCTTCACCTCGGCCTTTGCCGGCTTCCTGATCGAGGCCATGGGTTATTTCAATTTCTTCGTGCTGTGCTTCCTGCTTGCCATTCCGGGCATGGTGCTGTTGATCTGGGTGGCGCCCTGGTCGGGGAAGAAGACGGGAGCACCGCGCTGAAGGTTGTTCAGGCCAGCGGCAGCAAGTGGCCCGATTTCACCCACAGCAGCGCGTCTTCGCGCGCCTCGGGGCGATGGCGGCTACCGGGCGGACGGCGTAGCCAGGTGCCGGCGCCGTAGCGTCCGTCCTCGTCTTCGATCACGCCGCGCATCACGTACATTTCCTCGCCGCCCGGATGATCGTGCAGGATGCCGGGCGCGTCCGCGTCCAGTTTCACCAACACCACCTGCTCCTGATTGTGCGCATGCAGCCGCTGCACCGCCACGCCCGGGGCGGGCACCCACCATTCTCCCTGGGTGGTGTCGATGGCCACGCGCGTCTCATCGTCGGATTGGAACTGGTGCAGCTTCACCAGGATCACGCAGCCTTCGCGGCTGAACGGCGTGTGGTGGAAGCCGATGGGGTTGCGGAAATAAGTGCCGGCGTGAAAGTCGCCGGTTTCATCGGAAAACGTACCCTCCAGCACCAGGATTTCCTCGCCGCCGGGGTGCCGGTGTCCGGAAAAGCTGGCGCCCGGGTCGTAGCGCACGAGGGAGGTGGCATGGCCGCGCTCGGCCTCCTCGCGCGCCAACGGCTTGCGCCACACGCCGGCCTTGGGGCTTGGCACCCAGTCCATGCGGTCGGTGTCGAGCGTGACCGGCAGGGCGAAGTTCATGTTGAGCATGGCGATCTCCAGCATGGAAAGGGTATTGGAAGGCAAAAGCGCGGGTTAGCGGGCAAATTTTTCACGCGGTCAGCAAGTTGCCATGTTTGCGCCTGTCGAATGTGAGGTTTTCCTGTTGTAATGCGGCCTCGCTCCAGGAGGCAGTCATGAGCGCGATTTTCAAGAACCGCAGAGTACCGAAGCATTTGATCATCCACGATGAATACGAACCCAGAGGGCGTTCGCGATTCGGGCTGCTCAAGGCCGTGCTGTGGCTGGCGGTGCTCCTGCTGCTGACAGGCGCCGTCCTGATGGCCACCGACCGCACGCTGGGTCTGTTCTGACCGCGGCGGGCAAGCCCGCCGCGACACCTCCCCTCTTTATTTTTTCTTGCCGGCTTTCCTGCCGGGTTTTTCGTCCTTCCTGCCGCTTTTTGCTGTCGTCTTCGCCACCTTGGCGGTGCTTGCCGCTTTCTTCTTGGTAGCCTTCTTACCCTTGCTTCCCTCGTAGGTGGCCAGACCGGGCTTGAGCTCCTTGTCGTCGAGGAAGGCCTTCATGGCGCCGGAGCGGAACTCGCCGCCGCTGCGATACTGCGAAGCGTCGCCCTTGGCGTAGATGTAGTCGTTGGCGGTTTCCCAATCCATGTAGCGCACGCGCTTGAACACGTCCTTGGCGGCGCGCAGCACCACCGGGTCCTTTTGCATCAATACCTTGGCCAGTGCGCGCACGCGTTTTTCCAGTTGCGCGGCGGGCACTGCTTCATTGATCAGCCCCATGTCCGCCGCCTGCCGGCCGGTGAAGGTTTCGCCGGTCATGATGTAGTACAGCGCATTGCGCATGCCCATGGTGTCCGCCACCACCTTGGTGACATTGCCACCGGGCAGGATGCCCCAATTGATTTCCGACAGGCCGAACTTGGCGTCTTCCGAGGCGATGGCGAGATCGCAGGAGGTGAGCGGGGTGAAGGCGCCGCCGAACACCCAGCCGTTGACCATGGCGATGGTGGGCTTGGCGAAGTTGCGCAGCTTGATCTGCTGCCACGCCGCGGTCTCCTCGCGGATGCGCATCTTGAAGGCGTCCGACATGTGATCGGTTTCGCGAAAGTATTCCTTCAGGTCCATGCCGGCCGACCAGGCGGCGCCGCGGCCGGTGAGCACCACCACGCCGCAGCGATCGTCCAGTTCCAGGTGATGCAGCGTGGCGTACATCTCACGGTTGAGCGTGGGGCTCATGCAGTTTTTTTTGTCCGGACGGTTGAAATAGACGAAGGCGATCCGCTCGTCGAAGACCACGTCGACGGTGTTGCCCCAAGGCTGCTTGCTGCTCATGATCACTACCTGATTATTGTTGTTGGCGGGAAAAAGGATGTGCGCGGGACTATAGCATAGGGGCCTTTCGGGCAACCATGCTGGTGGAAAACTGGCCGGTTCCGTTTGTGTGAACTATGGTGTAGGCAATGGGGTACAGGCAGTGAGTGTGGACAGTGCAGGGAGGCACCATGGACACCGCGTTGTTTCGCGCAGAGGCGCTGCAATCGCGTGAGCGGCAACGCTGGGGCGCCGTGCTGGTGGCCGGCCCGCTGCCGGGCCGTTGGCTGAGCGCGTTGCTGGCAACATTCACGGCGGTGGCGCTGGCGTTCCTGGCGCTGCACCAGTATCAGCGCAAGGTGGTGGTGAGCGGCGTGCTGCTGCCGCAAGCGGGCCTGGTGGAATTGACCGCGCCGGCGGGCGCGCGCGTGCAGGCGCTATGGGTGACGCAAGGGCAGGCGGTGAGCAGGGGCCAGGCGCTGCTCGAACTGCATTTCGATGCGCTTGGTGATGGACAGGACCTGGCCGCGGTGCGTGCCACCCTGCAGGGGCAGCAGAGCGACCTGCAGCTCGAACTGCAACTGGACGTGGCGCGGGCGTGGCAGCGGCAGCATGCCCTGCAGACGCGTTTGCAGGCATTGCATCGGCGTCAGCGCCTGGGCGGGCAGGTGGTGGAACAGGCGCTGGCGCTGCTGCAACTCAGGCAACGCGCCGAACAGGCGAGCGCTTCCCTGTATCGACGGCGGCTGGTGGCGCAGAGCGATCACGAACTGCGCCAGGCGCAGGTGCTGGAACAACAGGGCATGCTCGACCGCGCACGTCTGGAACAGCAGGAACGCGCCGCCGAATCGCTGGACCTGGAACAGCAGCAGGCTGCGTTGGAACTCGAAAGCGCCGCCTCGCAGGCCGCGCTGCGCCAGCGTCTGGATGAATTGCAGCGGCAATTGCTGCAACTGGACCGCGAACGGCACAAGGTGGTGAGCGCGCCGCTGGCAGGAAGCATCGGCAGCCTGGCGCTGCAACCGGGCATGACGCTTGGCGCGGGAGCGCCGCTGTTGAGCGTGTTGCCCGAGGGCGGCGCGATGGTGGCGGAATTGGAAGTGCCGAGCGACGCCATTGCCTTCGTCACGCCGGGGCAGACCGTGCGGCTGCGCCTCGATGCCTTTCCCTATCAGAAATTCGGTTTTCTCGACGCGCGGGTGCAAACGGTGGAAGCCAACGCCGCGCTGCGGGGAGGCGACGGCGTGCCGCGTTTTCGCGTGCGCGCCGCACTGGCCAGCCAATTCATGCAGGCCTTCGGCCACGAGCAGGCGCTGTTGGCCGGCATGCGTTTGCAGGCCGACATCACGCTCGAACACCGCTCACTGCTGGAATGGCTGTTCGAACCGCTCTTGAGTCTGCGGGGACGGTTGTGAGGCGGCAGCCCTGGCAGTGGGGCGCGCAGCGCGGCGCGCCGGTGATCCTGCAGGATGAAGCCGGCGAATGCGCCCTGGCATGCCTGGCCATGGTGCTTGGCGGGGTGGGGCATCAGGTGGATCTGAGCGTGCTGCGTTCGCGTGAAGCCGTGTCCAGCCGTGGCGCCAATCTGAACACGCTGATGCAACTGGCGGGGCGCGAAGGGCTCAGTGCGCGCCCCTTGCGCCTGGAGCCGGAGGAACTGGGTTCGCTGCGCCTGCCGGCCATATTGCACTGGGACCTGAATCATTTCGTGGTGTTGGCGGCGCGCAAGGGCGCGCGCTGGGTGATCCACGATCCGGCGCTTGGCCAGCGGGTGTTCGACAACACCGAACTGGGCCGGCACTTCACCGGCGTGGCGCTGGAACTGACGCCCACCGCCGATTTCCGGCCACGCGAGGAACGGCGGCGTTTGCGCCTGCGCGAGCTGTGGCGGGGCGGCACGGGCCTCTGGCCCGCGCTTGGGCAGATTCTGCTGCTGTCCCTGCTGCTGCAGTGTTTCGTGCTGGCGTTGCCGTTCTACACGCAGCTCTTCATCGACGACGCTCTGGTGCATGGGGATGCCTCGCTGCTGGTGATGCTGGCCAGTGGCTTTCTGCTGGTCACGCTGGCGCAGAGCCTGACCGAATACCTGCGCGCCACGGTGGTGCTGTATCTGGGCAGCAGCATCGGCCTGCAGTTTGCCACCAGCCTCGGCCGCCATTTGCTGCAGTTGCCGTTGCACTGGTTTGCGCGGCGCCATCTGGGCGACGTGGTATCGCGCTTCGCCTCGCTCAACCAGGTGCGCGACTTTCTCAGTTCCGGCCTGGTCGAGGTGTTGATCGACGGCCTCATGGTGCTTGGCACGCTCGGCCTGATGGGGATATACAGCCTCAAACTTACCCTGGTGGCCATCGTGGCGGTGTTCTGCTACACGCTGGCGCGGCTCGGCATGCACCACCGGTTGTTGCTGGCCACGCAGGAACAGATTCACGCCGGCGCGCTGGAAAACAGCCTGTTCATGGAAAACGTGCGCGCGATTCAGGGCATCCGCCTGGCGGGCAAGGAAGACCAGCGGCTCACTCTGTGGCAGAACCGCCACGTGGATACGCTCAACGCCGGCATTCGCACCCGGCGCATCGGTATTGTCATGAAGTTCGCGCACGGCATGCTGTCGGGCACGGAAAATATCGTGCTGATGCTGCTTGGCGGTTTTGCCGTGCTGGAGCAGGAACTGTCGATCGGCATGCTCATGGCGTACATCGGCTTCAAGGATCAATGCTATGCGCGGGTGTTCGCGCTGATCGACAAAGTGTGCGACTACCGCATGCTGGTGCTGCACCTGGAACGTCTGGCGGATATCGCGCTCAGCGCGCCGGAAGCGCGTGGCACCGCACTGGTGGAAACGATGGCACCGGCGCACGCGGGGCCGTGCCTTGCACTGCGCGGCCTCGGCTATCGTCACGATGCGCAGTCGCCCTGGCTGTTCAGGGACGTGGCGCTCGAGCTTGGCGAGGACGAAATGGTGGCCATCGTGGGGCCGAGCGGCTGTGGCAAATCCACCTTGCTGAGGGTGGTGACGAGCCTGCTCGAAGCCGCTCAAGGCGACCTGTGCCTCGATGGCACGCCGCTGGCGCAGCTTGGCCTCGAGCGCTATCGCCGGCGCGTGGCGGGGGTGATGCAGGACGACGTGCTGTTGGCGGGCAGTATTTTCGACAACATCACGTTTTTCGATCCCCTGCCGGATCGCGCCTGGGTGCTGCAGGTGGCGGCGCAGGCAGCGATCGCCGCCGACATTCAGGCCATGCCCATGCAGTACGAAACGCTGGTGGGCGGCATGGGCGCGGCGCTGTCCGGCGGACAGATACAGCGCCTTTTGCTGGCGCGGGCGCTGTACCGGCGTCCACGCCTGCTGGTACTGGACGAAGCCACCAGCCATCTCGACCTGGCCACCGAAAGGCAGGTGAACCAGGCGCTCAGGCAACTGCGCATCGCGCGATTGATCGTGGCGCATCGGCCCGCGTCCATCCTGCTGGCCGACCGCATCTTCGCGCTCACGTCAAACGGGCTGCAGCCGTTGAGCCGGGAGCGCTTCGGCCATCCGCCCGCCTTGCCGGACACGGGCGGACGATACGGGCTATGATGCGTGGTTGCTGGAGTTGTTCGAGGGGAAATTCATGAGGTTCATGCAAGAGCGCCTGGCGCGCCGTGTCTGTCTTTGTGCCTTGCTGGCGCTCACCTGGTTGATACCGCCGCTGGCCAGCGCGCAGGACCCATACACCGTTTGCGCCGATCCCGGCGCCACCATGCTCTGGAACGTGCAGAGCGCGGAACTGGAGGCGCGCGGGGCGACCGTGCAACTGTTCGGTTCCCTGCACCTGGGCAAGGCGGGGCTGTATCCCTTGCCGGACCCGGTGGAAACCGCCTTGCGCACCGCGGATACCCTGGTGTTCGAAATCGACCCGCGCAGCATGGCCGACCCCGCGCTGGCGCTGCGCATGCAGTTGCGCGGCCTGTTGCCCGGCGGGCAGCGGCTGGAGGAGTTGCTCGATTCCGACACGCTGCTGGCACTGGTGGCGGTGCTGCGCGCGCGCAACATCGACCCCGCCAATTTCATGCAGTACAAGCCGTGGATGATCACGCTGCTGCTTGCCAACCTGCAGGCCTACGAACTCGGCTTCGATGCCGCCTGGGGCGTCGAAACCTATGTGGTGCAGCATATGCGTGAAGACGCCGAAGTGCTGGAACTGGAAAGCTTCGAACAGCAGCTGGGGATGCTCGAAGGCCTCGATGCCCAAGTGTTCCTGCGCTATTCGCTGCGGGAGTTCGACCAGGGCGCGCAACAGATCGATCAGCTGGTGCGGGCCTGGCGCTGCGGCGATCATGCCACGCTGGAAGCCTTGCTGTTCGCCTCGGAACAACCCGAGGATGCCACCGCAGCGGAGCTGGCCGCCCTGCAGCAACTGCACGATCAGTTGTACGTGGCGCGCAACCAGGGCATGGCGCAGGGGATCGACGCCCTGGCCACGGCCGGCGCGGGCAGCCATGTGGTGGTGGTAGGCGCGGCGCACCTCCTGGGCGAGGACAGCGTGGTGGAACTGCTGCGCGGGCGGGGTTATACGGTGACGCCGGTGCGCGCTGCCCCCTGAGCCGTGTTCGCGCCGCGCCGGAAAGGCCGAAAGACGGCAATGGCGCCTTGAACCAGGGGGGCGAAACCCAGATAATGCCGCCCTTGTCGCGGCGGTAAGGCTTGCCTTCCCGCGCGACGGAATACCATTGTTTACGGTGGCAGTTGCCCCAACCGGTTTATGGTATCTCTTGTCGGTCCCCTCGCAATGCCAGGTTGTGAACCCCGTCAGGCCCGGAAGGGAGCAGCGGTAACAACTACGGCATGTGCCGGGGTGTGGCTGGCAGGAGATACCTCCATCTTCGCTCCGATAGAGTCCCAACCAAGGCGGCATGAGTTATCAGGTATTGGCACGCAAATGGCGTCCCCGCAATTTCAGCGAAATGGTGGGACAGACCCATGTGTTGAAGACCCTGATCAACGCACTCGACAACGACCGCCTGCACCACGCCTATCTCTTCACCGGCACCCGCGGCGTGGGCAAGACCACCATCGCCCGCATCCTGGCGCGCTGCCTCAACTGCGAAACCGGCGTTACCTCCACCCCCTGCGGCGAATGCACCGCCTGCCGTGAAATCAGCGAAGGACGCTTTCTCGACCTGATCGAAGTGGACGCCGCCTCGCGCACCAAGGTGGAAGACACGCGCGAGCTGCTCGAAAACGTGCAGTACGCGCCAAGCCGTGGCCGCTACAAGGTGTACCTGATCGACGAAGTGCACATGCTGTCCACGCACAGCTTCAACGCGCTGCTCAAGACGCTCGAGGAGCCGCCGCCGCACGTCAAGTTCCTGCTTGCCACCACCGATCCGCAGAAGCTCCCGGTGACCGTGCTGTCGCGCTGTCTGCAGTTCAACCTGAAGAACCTCAGCCCCGAGCGGCTGGTGGAACACCTCACGTACATCCTTACCCAGGAAGGCGTTCCGTTCGAGGAAGGCGCGTTGTGGCATCTGGGCCGCGCGGCGCAGGGCTCGGTGCGCGACTGTCTGACGCTGCTCGACCAGGCCATCGGTTATTGCGAAGGCCAGTTGGCGGCGGCGGGAGTAAGCGAATTTCTCGGCAACATCGACCAGGCGGTGATCGTCGGCCTGATGCAGACCCTGGTGGACGGCGATGCCAAGGCCGCGCTGCAACTGGTGGAAGAAGTGTCGGTGCACGCGCCGGATTACGCGGCCCTCTTGCAGGAACTGCTGTCCTGGCTGCACCGCGTGGCAATCGCCCAGGTGCTGCCCGATGCCATCGACAATACCCTTGGCGACCGTGAGCAGGTGCTGCGGCATGCCGCGGCGCTCAGCGCCGAAAACGTACAGCTTTACTACCAGCTGGCGCTGAAGGGGCGGGAGGAACTCTCCTGGGCGCTGGATCCACGCAGTGGCCTGGAAATGACGCTGCTGCGCATGTTCGCCTTCGCTCCCGCGTCGATACCGGCACTGCCCATCGACGCCCTACCGGCCGCGGCCTCTTCATCGCCTGAGGCCCCGGCGGATGCCGGGCAAAAAAAAAAGCCTCTGACTGAGCCGGCGGCGCCGCGGCCGGCGATACCAACGCCGGCGCGGGCCGCCGGGTCACCAAAGCCGGATAACGCCACGCCAGTGATTCCCTCTCATCAACCGGCGGAACCTCCCGCGCAGGCGGCACCTTACCGACAATCGCCGGAACTTCCAGCGCAAGCGGCTCCCGCCCGGCAAATGTCGGAATGCCAGACGCCAGCGGCGCCATCGCACCCGTCCGCAGCCACGGCCATGCAGGACTGCGCGGCGATCGAAACACCACCACGCCGCCGCATCGACGTCGATGCCGTGCCGGCGGTGGCAACGAAACCGGTGGCGGCATCGCCGTCGAAAATCGCCGCAGCGAACGCCACCGCCGCACAGACCACCGCACCGGCTGCCAGCCCGGAAGACGCCGTGCCGCTGGCGGAATTGAAACCGGCGCATTGGCCGCAGGTATTCCGCGCGCTGCCGCTCAGCGGGGTGACGCGCAGCATGGCGGGCAACTCGATACTGAGCGACGTCACCGGCAATCGCCTGACGCTGACGCTCGACGAACACCAGGCCACGCTGTTCAACGACGAGCACCGCCAGCGCATCGCCACGGCGCTTGGCGCCTATTTCGAAGTGGCCATCGAACTGATCATGCAGCCGGGCGTGGTGGAGGCGGAAACGCCGGCGCGGCAGCGGCAGCGGCTGGAACGGGAATACCAGCAGGCGGCGCAAACGGCGTTTCGCGAGGATCCGCTGGTGCAGGAATTCATGCGCCAGTTTGCCGCTGAAATCCAGCCCGGTAGCATAGTCCCCCTGCATCCTTTCCAGTGGTAGCGGCAACGGAGTTTTTATGAGCGATCTCACGCAATTGATGAAACAGGCGCAGTTGATGCAGCAGCAGTTGCAGAAGGCGCAGGAAGAACAGGCCAAGCAGTTGGTCACCGGCGAATCCGGCGCGGGCCTGGTCAAGGTGACCATGAACGGCAAGTACGAAGTGCAGCGCGTGGAAATCGATCCCGGCGTGTTCGCGGACGAGCGCGAACTGCTCGAGGATCTGGTGGCCGCCGCCTGCAATGCCGCCGTGGCCAAGGTGGCGCAGGCAGGCAAGCAGTCGTTGTCCGGGCTTGCCTCCGGCCTCAACCTGCCGCCCGGCTTCAAGCTGCCGTTCTGAGCCGCGCATGCACTACAGCCCGCTCATCCAGCAACTGATCGAAGCGTTCAAGCGCCTGCCCGGCGTGGGCAGCAAGTCCGCCCAGCGCATGGTGCTGCACTTTCTGGAACGCGACCGCGAAGGCGGACGCCGGCTCGCCGCCGCGCTCAACGCCGCCATGGATGGCGTGGGACAATGCCGCCTGTGCCGCACGCTGTCGGAAACCGAACTGTGCGGCATCTGCAGCCACGGCGGGCGCGACCACGGCACGGTGTGCGTGGTGGAAACGCCGGCCGACGTGTTCGCCATCGAACATACCGCCGCCTACCGGGGCCGCTATTTCGTGCTGATGGGGCATCTGTCGCCGATCGACGGCATCGGCCCCGCCGCGCTCGGCATCGAAGCGCTGGTGGCACAGGTGGCGGGGCAGCAGGTGAACGAAGTGATCCTGGCCACCAACCCCACCGTGGAAGGTGAAGCCACCGCCTGGTACATCGCCGAACAGCTCAACCGTCCTGAACTCGTGGCGCGCGGCCTGCGCATCAGCCGCATCGCGCACGGCGTGCCGATGGGGGGTGAACTGGAATATATCGATGGCAGCACGCTGATGCATTCGCTCAGCGGCCGCCAACCCATCAACCGTGGCCAGAGCGGCACCGACGACAAACACTCATGAATTTTCCTGCCGTTCCCGACCAGGTGGAGTTTAAGACCATCACCGACGACGCCACGCTGGCAGCCTGCTGCGCGCGCTGGCAATGTGAGCCGGCGCTGGCGCTGGATACCGAATTCATGCGGGTTTCCACTTTCTACCCGCAGGCGGCGCTGTTCCAGGTGGCCGATGCCGAAGGCGCCTGGCTGATCGACCCGCTGACGATCACCGATTGGGAACCCTTGCGCCAGCTGCTGCTGAACCCTGCCGTGGTCAAGGTGCTGCATTCCTGCTCGGAAGATTTGCTGGTATTCCACACCTGCCTGGGCATGATGCCGAGCCCTCTGTTCGATACGCAGCTGGCCGCGGCGTTCCTGGGCGAGGGCACCGCCATCAGTTACCAGAACCTGGTGAAGCAGCACGCCGGCGTCGAACTGCCCAAGGGCGAAACCCGTTCCGATTGGCTGCAGCGTCCGCTCACGCGCGAGCAGCAGATCTACGCCGCGCTGGACGTGGCCTATCTGCTGCCGGTATGGGAACAGCAGGATGCCCGCCTGCAAAGCCAGGGGCGCCGCGCCTGGTTCGAGGAAGACTGTAGTCGTCTTGCCCGCCAATATGCCACGGAACTGAGCGGGGATTTTTCCGATTACTACCTTAATTTCCGCAGCGCCTGGCAGTTGAATGCGCAGCAGCGCGCCGCCCTGCGCGCGCTGGCGATCTGGCGCGAACAGCGCGCGCGCAAGCGCGACCGCCCGCGCAACTGGATACTCAAGGACGCGGCGCTGTACGGCATCGCCCTGACCCTGCCGTCCAGCAAGACGCAGCTGGCGCTCATCGAGGAAGTGGGCGACAAGTTCGTGCGCTTCGAGGGCGACCAGGTGCTGGCGCTGCTCGAACAGGCACGTGTTGCGCTGGAAGCCGATTGCCCCGGCCCCGTGCCGAAACCGCTCAGCCAGGGACAGAAGACGCGTGTGCGCCGCGCCCAGGACTGGGTGGAGGCCAAGGCGCTGGAGCTGGAACTGCCCGCGGAAGTGCTGGGGCGCAAGCGCTTGCTGATGGCGCTCTATTACGCCGTGGTGGCCGATCCCGCGCTGCGCCCCGATGCTTTGGCGTTGCCGGAAGAACTGCACGGTTGGCGTGGCCCCCTGATCACTGAAGCACTCATCGAGATCCTGCGGCCATGAGCACGCCGGACACCAACGCGCCAATCCTGCTCTGCACCGTGTACCGCAGCAGCCGCGAACCGGACATGTTTCTGTTCGTGGACCGCCGCGAAGGGCTCACGCGTGTTCCCGGGACCTTGCTGGAACGCCTGGGCGTGACCAGCGAAGTGATGACGCTGAAACTGTTCCCCGAACGCAGGCTGGCGCGCGCCAAGGCCCCGGAAGTGCTGCAGGCGATTCACGAACAGGGTTTTTATCTGCAGCTGCCGCCGGACAAGCAGGCGCTGCGTTTCACGCTGGGAGAATGACGTGTCGGAACGACCGTTCTGGGAGCGTAAATCCCTTACCGAGATGAACCGCGAGGAATGGGAATCGCTGTGCGACGGCTGCGGCAAATGCTGCCTGCTCAAGCTCGAGGACGAAGACGACGGCCATATCCACTACACGCGGGTGGCCTGCCGCTATCTCGACCAGCGCAAGTGCCGCTGTACCGTGTACCCGAAGCGCCAGCGCCTGGTGCCGACCTGCGTGGTGCTGTATCCGGAGGAACTGGATTCGCTGTCGTGGATGCCTTCCACCTGCGCCTATCGCCTGCTGAACGAAGGCAGGCCGCTGCCGCTGTGGCACCCGCTGATCGCCGGCTCGCGCGAAGCCATGCGCCAGAGCGGCAATACCGTCACCGGCCGGGTGATTTCGGAGGAATTCGTGCACGAGGAAGGCCTGGTGGAGCACATCGTGCACTGGGTGGGGTGAAGGGAGGGATGAAGGGTAGGGCGAAGGAGGGTTGAAGGGTGAGCTCGAGCACTGTGCTATATCCGGCCTTGCAGTACAATCCACCGCCACGTGATTCAAACCACTGCGGAACGCGATTCCATGGATCCTGCTAGCTACAAGCTGGCCTGGGGCATTTACCTCGGCGCCGGACTCATTTTCAGCGTACTCAGCTGGCGGATGCTGAGCCGCTATCTGTGGCGGGAACTGGCCTATCTGCTGCAATGCTGGCTGCTGGCACTGATCTTCGTGCCGGCGCCGGTGATTCCCGACGAACCGGTGCTGGCGCCAGCCCTGATCGTGTTTGCCATGGATACCCTGACCATCGAGGCCGCCGCCGGCATTGGCGCGCTGACGCGCCTGGTGATGGGACTTGCCGCCGGGCTGCTGGCGACATTGCTGCTCAGCATCTTCTATCGCGTCAACCGCCGCCGCCACGTGTAGCGGACACGCCGGCGCCCTTTCAGCCTTCGCCGCCGGAAAGCAGTTCGTACTTGCGCAGATAGCCGCGCAACTGATCGTAGGTCAGGTCCAGCAGCCGCGCCGCCTTGCGCTGGTTGAACTGGCATTGCCGCAGCGCATCCCGCAACAGTTTCTTTTCGTATTCCTGCACCTGCTGCTTGAAGCCGGCCCCTTCCACCACCATGCTCTCTTCATTGCCCGCCGCCATGGCAGGCGGGGTGCGGCCCGCGGCTGCGGGGCTTCGGGCAAGCGGGCGGAAGGGCGAGGCGAAGGGGTCGAAATTGATCTGTCTGATGGGCGCGTCCGGGTCCTCGCTCTGATAAACCGCGCGTTCCACCACATTCTTCAGTTCGCGCACGTTGCCGGGCCATTCGTAGTCCTGCAGGCTCTTGGCCGCGGTCTTGCTGAAGCCGGGAAAATAGTCGCGGCCCAGTTCCTTGACCATGTCGATGGCGAAATGACGGGCGAGAATGGGAATGTCCTCGGCGCGTTCCCGCAGGGGGGGCAGGGTGACCACGTCGAAGGCGAGGCGGTCGAGCAGGTCTTCGCGAAAGCGTCCTTCGCGCGCCAGTTGCGGCAGGTCCACGTTGGTGGCCGCCACCAGCCGTACGTCCACCTGCAGCGTGCGCATGCCGCCCAGCCGCTCGATTTCGCCGTATTCCGTAACGCGCAGAATCTTCTCCTGCACCGCCATCGACGTGTTGGCCACCTCGTCCAGGAACAGCGTGCCGCCGTCCGCGCGTTCGAAATAGCCTTTCTGCTGCTTGGTGGCGCCGGTAAAAGCGCCCACTTCGTGGCCGAACAATTGCGATTCGAGCAGCGAATCGCTGAAGGTGGCGCAATTGATCTTGAGGAAGCTCTGCTGCCAGCGGCGCGACAGGAAATGCAGCCTGGCCGCCACCAGTTCCTTGCCGGTGCCGCGCTCACCGATGATCAACACCGGCTTGTTCAGGGGCGCGAGCCGCGAGACGTGTTCCTGCATCTGCAGGAAGCTGGCGGATTCGCCGATCATCCTTTCGGTCTGGGTTTCGGGAGACATGAGAGAAGCTGCGCGAAAATGTCGGCGAAAACTACCACATGTTGGTTTAAGCGCCAATGTGACTTGTCATGCGTCAGCTCCAACGCACAAAAATAATTATATAAAACAAGCGATTATAGGCCCTGCAAAAATTGGCACGGCACCTGCTATGGCTATTCGCGACGGACTGCGAAGGTCCCGGAAGACATCCACATAAAAACTGCGAGGACGCCATGCGACACACTTTTACCGGCCTGCTGCTGATCAGTACGCTGACCTTGGGCGGCTGCATATTCGCGCCCGACGGCGGCTGGCACGACGACACCCGCGCCAGGGCACGCCAGGCGCAGCCCACCATCGGGCAGGAACTGCTGGATCTCGACCGGGCCCGACAGGCCAACGTCATTACCACCGCTGAATACGAAAGCGCCAAGGCCCGGATACTGAACGGCAACTGAGCGCTGGATTTTTGAGGAGCATGCACATGGGTATCTTTTCTCGACTGTCAGACATCATCAATGCCAACATCAACTCGTTGCTCGACAAGGCCGAGGATCCGGAGAAGATGATCCGGATGGTCATCCAGGAAATGGAGGAAACGCTGGTGGAAGTGCGCAGCACCGCCGCCAAGATCCTGGCGGACAAGAAAGAGCTGGTGCGCCGCAATGACAAAGTGGCGCGGCAGGTGGAAGACTGGCAGCAGAAGGCCGAACTGGCGCTGAGCAAGGGCCGTGAAGACCTGGCCAAGGCCGCGCTGCTGGAAAAGGCCACGGTGAGCGAAGTGGGCGAAGCGGTGGCGCAGGATCTGCAAAAACTCGACGAATCGCTCGACAAGCTGAGCCATGAAATCGAACAATTGCAGGCCAAGCTCAACGATGCGCGGGCACGGCAGAAAGCCATTCTCATGCGCCACTCGGCTACCCGTTCGCGCCAGGTGGTGTCGCAGAAGCTCAACAGCCACAGCATCGACCAGGCCATCCATCGCTTCGAGCACTTTGAACGCAAGATCGAAGTGATGGAAAGCGAAATCGAGGCGCAGGGCATCGGCAAGCGCGGCGTGGCGGCCGAATTCGATGCACTGGAGCGCGACGGCAAGATCGAACAGGAACTGGCGGCGCTCAAGGCCAAGCTGGGACAGCAGGGCTGAACGACCGGTAGTGAAAGGAAGGCGCTAGACGAGGCGAAACATGGCGGCAATCATCGGTAGTCTTACCGGACTGATGTTCATGGCGATCCCGATCGTGTGGATCGTGATGCACTACAAATACCGTGGCAAACAGAACAGCGGGTTCACGGAAGAGGAGTCGCAGCAGCTGGCGGAGCTGCTGCAGATCGCAGACAGCATGGCGGAACGGATCAAAAATCTGGAGTCCATCCTGGATGTGGAGGCGCCCGACTGGAGGGAGCAGCATGACCCTAAAGTCTAAACGCCCGCTGGAGCTGGACCGCGAACACCGCAAGTTTCTCGGGGTGTGCGCGGGCCTGGCCAACTACCTGGAAGTGCCGGTGTGGAGCGTCAGGCTGGTATTTCTCGGCTGCGTGATCTTCGGTGCCTGGTTCCTGGTGCCGCTGTATTTCGCCATGTGGTTCCTGCTGGACGAATCCTCCGCCAAGGTCAAGGAAACCATCAGCGACAGCCACATGGTCACGCATTTCAAGAACGTGGACTACAAGAAAAAGCTGTACCGCAACACCCGCGACGGCAGGGTGCTCGGCGTTTGCGCCGGCGTGGCCGACTATCTGGAAGTGAGCGTGTTCGCCGTGCGCATGATCTTCCTGCTGCTGGTGCTGTTCACGGTGTTTCCGGTGCTGTTCTATTTCGGCGCCGCGCTGGTGATCGACAAGAAACCGCTGGAGCTCTACTACCAGGAAGAACTGCGACCTGCCGCCGCCGCGGCACAGGCAGGCCGGTCGCGGCGCGGCTCCCAGGCGCAGGATGTGCGCAATGCCCGCGCGCGCTTTTCCAAGCGCCACGAATTCCAGTTCTGCGCCCGCCGCTTCGCCATGCTGCAAACCCGCCTGGCCAGGATGGAAGCGTATGTTACTTCGCCTCGGTTCCACCTGAACCGTGAATTCAAGAACATGGCCTGAGGGCCTGCAGGCCCTCTCGAAAACCCAGCGTCAGACGCCAGCAATGGTGTTTGCGATAGCGCCTATTCAGGCACGTACTCGCCCTTGACGATATTCAGCACCATATCCTGCGCGCCCTGCTTCATGCTGCCCTGAAAGCCGCCGTCGACCAGCGTGGCCTGGTATTCGGCACGGGCCTGCGGCATGCGGAAAAACAGCACGCCGTTCTCCAGACTGACGTCCTCCACCGGAATCGTGGCCGGGCCGGCCTCGATCTGCTGCATGGTGCCGCTGAACTCGCCGGCTTCATTGCGCTCGAAGAGAAACACCATGTTCAGCGTGATGCCGGACGCCTGCAGCTTGCCATGCCAGGGGCCAAGCAGCGTGGCCATGGCTTCCTCGGACAGGGTGTTGGCCTGATAGGGCGCCAGGTTCATGGCCAGCGTGGCACCGGGCTGGGTCCATTCGCCGGTAAAGGCGCCATCGTTCAACACGCCGCTGTAGGCGCCGGACAAGGCGCTGACCTCGATGTTCAATTGGGTACCGTCGAAACTGACGGAAGACGCCGGCATGTCCTTGATGGCGCCCACGTCCGGCGAATCGAGGGTGGCCGACCAGGCGCCGGCCGCATCCCTGGCCAGCGTGAAGTGCACGTTGATCGCGTTGTCCGGTGCGATCTCGAGCTTGCCGGCCCACACGCCTTCTATCGACTGCTCGCCTTCTATTGATTGCTGCGCCAGGGCTGTCGTGTCGATCAGCAGGCCGGCAAGCAACAACATTCCGTACAGTGACGTTTTCATCGTGCCTCCCGGGCTGTCATTCGAAACGCAGCGATCCCGAAGGATCGGCCTGCGCGGTCTTGTAGGATTGCAGTGCGATCGTGCCGTAAGCGATCAACAGCGCCGCGAGCGAGGCGATCACGAAGGCGAGCGGGTTGATGCCGGCGCGATACGCGAAGCCTGTCAGCCATTGGTCGATCGCCAGCCAGGACAAGGCACAGGCCACCACCGCGCCGGCCAGCACCAGCCACAGCACGCTGCGCGAGAGCAGGGCGATGATCTGCAAGGCGGTGGCGCCAAGCACCTTGCGTACGCCGATTTCGCGCGTGCGCTGCTCGGTGGTGAAGGCGGCCAAACCGTAAAGGCCGAGGCAGGAAATGAAGATGCACACCGCGGCGAAGATGCCCACCAGCCGCATCAGGTTTTCCTCGGATTGATACAGCTGGTCCAGCGTCGCGTCGAAGAAGGAAAACTCGAACGGGTGGCGCGGGTCGAAGCCGGTGACGGTGTCTTCGATGAAGGCGATGGTATCCCGCACGTTCTCGCCGGAAATGCTGACCACCAGGTTCATGGTCATGAAGGCCTTGTTGGCTTCCGGGACGTTGTTCAGGTAGTCGTCGGGAAAGGTGCGCATGAGGAATGGTTCGATCGACTGGTGGAGGGAAGCATAGTGAAAATCCTTCACCACGCCGATCACCCTGCCATCGGCGATTTTCTTTCCGAGCGCCTGGTCGCCCCAGCCCATGCGCTGCACCAGGCTTTCGTTGACGATGAAGTTGGTGCCGACGTCGGTCAGCAGGCGCTGGCTGAAGCTGCGGCCCGCCACCAGCTCCAGTTTCATGACGTCCGCAAAGTCGGGCCCCACCACGATGTTGCTGGCCTGGTTGGGCTCCATGACGCCGCCCATCGTCTCCATCGGGATGGCGTTGGAACCGAGGCGCCCACCCAGCATGCTGCCGCTGGTGGCCACGCCCAGCACGTTCGGGTTCTTCATCAGGGCGCTTTTCATCAGTTCGGTTTGCTGGATCGCGCTGAAGCCGTGCAGGGGAACGACCAGTTTGTTCTCTTTCTCGAAACCGAGGTCTTTGCCGGCCACGTACCGCATCTGCTGTGCCATCAGCAATGTGCAGGCAATCACCGCCACCGAAATGGTGAACTGCACGAATACCAGTGCGGAACGGAAGGTGGCGCTGGTCCTGCTCGAATTCTTGTTGCCGACCAGTGCCGTGAGCGGTTGCCAGGATGACAGATACAACGCCGGATACAGGCCCGCAAGCACGCCGATGCCGAGACTGAAAAGCGCGGCGATGCCGACCAACTGCGGCTCCCGCGTCAGTTGCAGTGCCAGCGGTTTGTTCAACAGATCGTTGATGTTGGTGAAGTAGAACACCAGCTCCACCAGTACCAGCGCACAGACCAGCGCGATCACCGAGTAGAGAATGGATTCGCTGAGAAACTGCACGATGAGCGCCTTGCGGCTGCTGCCCAGGATCTTGCGCATGCCCACTTCGCGGGCGCGCTTGGCCGAGCGGGCGGTGGCCAGGTTCATGTAGTTGATGCAGGCCACCGCCAGGATGAACACGGCCACCGCGGCAAAGGCGTAGAGGTAATAGAGGTTGCCCCGCGGCTCGTCGTAACCGACGGTGGAATGCAGGTGAACGTCGGCCAGCGGCTGCAGCCAGCTGCTCCAGGACATGCTGTTGGCGTCGCCGAATTCCTTCATGTTCTTGTCGAAAAAGGCTTGCGAACTGGCTGCCCAGTCGGCGGGGTCGTAGCCTGGCCGCATCTTCAGGTAATTGAACAGGCCGACGCCGTACAACGAGCGCCGCTGCTGCACGATGTTGGTGGGATAGCCCACGGCCGGATTGTTTTCGCTGAACAGCACGTCGTAGGTGAAGTGCGTGTTCTCGGGAGGGTCGGCGAATACCAGTGACACACGATACTCGGTGCCCGAATCCGTCTTGAGGACTTCGCCGATCGGGTTGGCGTTGCCGAA
>Ga0182745_1001737_pt1 | contig 20416 bp, 17 predicted proteins | sample eDN3rd30CKraftBY_FD_128523 | JGI IMG/M metagenome (GOLD analysis project Ga0182745, IMG submission 128523) | Enriched backyard soil microbial communities from Emeryville, California, USA - eDNA 3rd pass 30_C Kraft BY (version 2) (version 2) | ecosystem: Environmental > Terrestrial > Soil >...
ATGTTCTTCGACAACGCGCGCATGACTGGCCTGCACATCCGGTTGGTGCTGGGCATGCTGGCGCGGCTGCCATCGCGGCTGTGGCGCAGGACGGGTCTGGGAATTCAGGCGCAGAGCGACGAAGCGACCCGCTGAGCATCGGCCGGCACGATCCGAAAAAACCGAATGAAATCTTCCCTCCTGCGGCAAGGCGAAACCCCCTGATGTCCCATTACGATGTCGTCATCATCGGCGCCGGTCCGTCCGGTTCCATCGCCGGCACGCTGCTCAAGCGCCGCGGCTGGCGGGTACTCGTGCTGGAAGGTCAGCGCTTCCCGCGCTTTTCCATCGGCGAGAGCCTGCTGACGCATTGCCTGGACTTCGTCGAAGAGGCCGGCATGCTGCCGGCGGTCGAAGCCGCAGGCTTTCAATACAAGAACGGCGCCGCCTTCATTCGCGGCGACGAGTACGGCGATTTCGATTTCAGCGACAAGTTCACACCGGGCCGCGATACCACCTTCCAGGTGCAACGTGCCAACTTCGACAAGCTGCTGGCCGACGAGGCCGAGAAACAGGGCGTCGAGATTCGCTACGAGGTGCGCGTCACGGCGGTGGATCTGAACGACGGCTCGCCGCGGGTTCGGGCCCGCGATGCGTCCGGACAGGAATACGAAGTGAGCGCCAGATTCGTTCTCGACGCCAGCGGTTTTGCGCGCACGCTGCCGAAGCTGCTGCAGCTCGAAATGCCGTCGAACTTTCCGGTGCGCAACGCGGTGTTCTCGCATGTGGCCGATCACGCCGTCGAAGGCTCGTTCGATCGCAACAAGATCCAGATCGTGGTGCACCCGCAGCATCGCGATGTCTGGTACTGGCTGATCCCATTTCCCGGCGGGCGCTGCTCCATCGGCGTGGTCGCGCACAAGGAATTCTTCGAGCGTTATCCGGCGGCACTCGACCAGCGCCTGCGCACCCTGGTGGCCGAAGAGCCATTCCTGAGCCGTGTACTGAAGAATGCCGTGTGGGATACACCGGCGCGCGAGCTGGGCGGTTACGCGGCCAACGTCAGTGCCATGCATGGCAAGGGCTTTGCGTTGCTGGGCAACGCGGCGGAATTTCTCGATCCGGTGTTTTCTTCGGGCGTCACCATCGCGATGCGTTCGGCCAGCATGGCCAGCGCGGTGCTGGATCGCCAGCTGCGCGGCGAGCCGGTGGACTGGGCCGGCGAGTTCGAGCAGCCGCTGCGCAGGGGTGTCGATACCTTCCGCGCTTACGTGCACGCGTGGTACGACGGTCGTTTTCAGGATGTCATGTTCGCCAAGCACCAGCCGCCGGGCATCCGGCGCATGATCTGCTCCATCCTGGCCGGTTATGCCTGGGACCAGGACAATCCCTTCGTGGCGGAACCGGAACGCCGGCTCGATATGGTGGCGCAACTGTGCGCGGCAAGCCCGGTCCAGGGCGGCGCTGGCTGATCTGTTCGAGGTATGAATCACACCGTTCTCGTCACTGGCTCCAGTCGCGGCATCGGCCGCGCAATTGCCTTGCGTGCTGCCGCTGACGGCTACGACGTCGTCGTGCACTGTCGTTCGCGCCGCGATGAAGCAGATGCCGTTGTTGCCGAAATCGCCGCGCTTGGCCGGCAAGCGCGCGTATTGCAGTTCGATGTGTCGGATCGCGCTGCCTGCGCGCAGGCATTGACGAACGACATCGAGGCATATGGCGCCTACTACGGGGTCGTGTGCAATGCCGGCTCGACCGCCGATGCGGCGTTTCCGGCGATGAGCGAAGAGCAATGGGACGGTGTGCTGCGCACGAACCTGGACGCGTTCTACAACGTGCTGCAGCCGGTCGTGATGCCATTGGTGCGTCGCCGGGCGCCCGGGCGCATCGTGACGCTGGCGTCGGTCTCCGGTCTGGTCGGCAATCGCGGCCAGGTGAACTACAGCGCGGCCAAAGCCGGCATCGTCGGCGCCACCAAGGCGCTTGCCATCGAGCTGGCGAAACGGCAGATCACCGTCAATTGCGTGGCGCCGGGCCTGATCACCACCGACATGCTCGACCCGCACGTGCCGATGGAGGAGATTCTCAAGGCCATTCCGCTGCAACGCGCCGGTACGGCGCAGGAAGTGGCGGCCGTGGTGAGCTTTCTGCTGTCGCCCGGTGCTTCGTACGTGACGCGCCAGGTGATCGCAGTGAACGGTGGCTTGTGCTGAAACCGTGCGATTGCGATTGCATTCTGGCAGCCTGGGCAAGGCAGGAAGGGAGTGCGTCGTGCGTCGCGTAGTCGTTACCGGCATGGGCGGTATTTGCGGTCTTGGCAGCAGTTGGCGGGAAATCCAGGCCGGCATGCGCGAGCGTCGCAACGTCATCCGCTTCATGCCGGAGTGGGATGGCTACGTCGAAATGAACACCCGGCTGGCGGGACCGATCGACGACTTTGCGCCGCCGCAGCGCTGGACTCGCAGACAGATGCGGAGCATGGGGCGCGTGTCGCAGCTCGCCGTGCGCGCTGCCGAGATCGCAATCGGCGATGCGGGACTCACCGATGATCCGGTGCTGCGCAGCGGCGCCACCGGTGTCTCCTGCGGGTCTTCGATCGGCAGCACGCCGGACATCCTGGATTTCGCGCGCTTCTATCTGAACATCGACGCCAGCGGGTTGAACGCCAACTCCTACGTGCGCCTGATGCCGCACACCACGGCGGCCAACCTCGGAATCTTTTTCGGCGCCCAGGGCCGTGTCATTCCGACGTCCAGCGCCTGCACGTCCGGCAGCCAGGGCATCGGCTATGCCTACGAGGCGATCAAGTTCGGCCGCCAGAGCATCATGATCGCCGGCGGCGGCGAAGAGCTGTGCGCGTCCGAAGCCATGGCGTTCGATCGCCTGTTTGCGACCAGTCGACGCAACAGCCAGCCGCAGGCCACGCCGCGGCCCTATGACCGAGATCGCGATGGGCTGGTGGTAGGCGAGGGCGCGGGCATCCTGATACTCGAAGAACTGGAGCACGCACAGCAGCGCGGCGCACGCATTCACGCCGAGCTGGTGGGATTCGCCAGCAATTCCGACGGCGTGCATGTCACCAAACCCGAAGAAGAAACCATGCGCGTCGTGATGCAGCTGGCGCTGGCCGATGCAGGCATCTCGCCGTCGGCCGTCGGTTACGTCAACGGTCATGGAACCGCCACCGAGCACGGCGACATCGCCGAGAGCCGCGCCACCTCGCAGGTGTTCGGTCCGAAGATGCTCATCAGCTCGCAGAAGAGCTATCTGGGCCACACGCTCGGCGCGTGCGGCGCGCTCGAAGCCTGGTTCAGCATCGAGATGATGAAAGAAGGCTGGTTCGCACCCACGCTCAACCTGGACAACATCGATCCGCGTTGTGGCGAGCTCGATTACATCGTCGTCGATGGACGGCGGCTCGATACCGAGTACGTGGTCAGCAACAACTTCGCCTTCGGCGGCGTGAATACGTCGCTGGTGTTTCGCCGCTGGCCCGGTTGAGTGCCCAGGGCAACGGACACTTTGATGCAAGACGATGCCGACGGACTGTTGCCGCCCCGCAGGCGAAGGAGCCGGGCGACTCGCGCTGCGCATCGCCGGGCAGCGGTCAGTCATCGATCATCGGTGTGCTTGCCGTGATCACGGATTGCGCTGTGCCGACGCCGGAGGATTTGCAGCGTCCCGTCGCCTGGCGTCATGGCCAGGCGGTGCCGCTCGCCGAATTTCAACGCCACGTCGCTGCCGTTGCTTCGCGGCTTGCAGCCGCCGGCACTGCGATGATCAATCTCTGCGACGATCGTTACCGCTTTCTCGTCTCGTATGCGGCCGCTGCCAGTGTCGGGCATACGGTGCTGCTGCCTTCCTCGCGCGCCGAGCAGATCGTGGCGGAAGTGCAGGCGATCCATTCGCACAGCTATAGGTTCGACGACGCGCTGGTCGAGGCTGCGTTGAGCGAACACTGCCCGGCTGGTGGCGCGCCGCTGTCCGTGCCTGGCGAGCAGGTCGTGATGATCGGATTCACGTCCGGCAGCACCGGCCAGCCGAAAGCCTTCCCGAAGCTGTGGCGCAGCATGCTCGCCAGCACGGCGCGCAACGCAGCTTCGATCCGGCGTGAACTGGGCATCTCCGCGGATGTGACGCCCTGGGTCGTCGCCACGGTGCCGCCGCAGCACATGTACGGCATGGAGCTGAGCATCATGCTGCCGCTGATCGGCGGCACGGCCGTGCATGCGGGCCGTCCATTGTTTCCTGCCGATATCGCCCGGGCGCTTGGCGAGATTCCCGCGCCGCGCGTTCTCGTCAGCACGCCGATCCATCTGCGCGCCATCGTCGAGTCCTCGCAGGAATTCCCCGCGACCGATCTGATCATTTCAGCGACTGCGCCGCTCGATGCCGCGCTGGCGGCCGCCGTCGAGAAGAAACTCGGTGGCCGGCTGCTGGAAATGTTCGGCTCGACCGAAACCTGCGTGTTCGCGAATCGTCGGACGGCGCATGACGAAGAATGGCGGCTGTATGAAGGCGTCGAGCTGCAATCCGCGCCGGACGGCACCTTGGTCAATGCGCCGTGGTTCGTCGCGCCGACGTTGCTGCAAGACTTGGTCGAGCTGCGGGGCACCGATGGATTCATCGTCCGCGGCCGCAATACCGACATGATCGAAGTCGCTGGCAAGCGAGCCTCGCTGGGCGATCTCACCCGACGCTTGCTCGCCATCGAGGGTGTGAAGGACGCCGTCGTGTTTCAACCCGAGTCCGAGGCCGTCGCCACTATTCGCCGCGTCGCGGCACTGGTGGTTGCGCCCGGGCTGACGGCATCGCAGGTGCAGGATCTGTTTGCGCCGAGCGTCGATAGTGCCTTCATGCCGCGCCCGCTGCTCGTCATCGATGCGCTGCCGCGCAACGAACTGGGCAAGCTGCCACGCGAGAATCTGCTCAAAGAGCTACGACGCCGAACAGGCGCGTGACGCAGGATCTGCGTCGGTACTCCCGCGTAGAGGGAGGCGATCTTGATCGGCAACATGGATTTGCTGCCCTTACCGGCGCGGGGTAGCCCTATGCAAGAATGAAGATGGGGCGCTGGAATGCTTGTCGCGTCAAACGTACCGTGCGGTGCCATGCCGCGGTACCGTGCGGCGTCATTTCGTGCGCCTCGAGCGCGCCGGAATCGAATGCTGCGCCGACTCGCCGCGCTCCCATGGCGGCGTCTCGCCGAAGCACTGCGCCAGAAAATCCACGAACGCACGCACTCGCGGCGGAACGAGTCGCCGCTGCGGCATGACGGCATAGATGCCGGTATCCGTGATCGGATAGTCGGGCAGCACCGCCTGCAGGCGACCGGTGCGCAGATCATCCCAGACATGCCAGGTGGAGTGCTGTGCTACGCCCAATCCTGCAACCGCGGCATCCCGCAACAGTTCGCCCTGGTTGCTCTCGATGCGGCCGCTGACGCGCACGGAGATTTCCTTGCCCGCGCCGTCAGTCAGTTTCCAGACGTCCTGCTTGCCATTGCGGCCAACCAGCATCAGACAGTTGTGTCGTGCAAGATCAGCCGGAGTCTTCGGCGCGCCGTGGCGGCGCAGATACTCCGGCGAGGCGCACAGCACGCGCCGGTTAGTGGCGAGCTTGCGAGCGACCAGGTTGGAATCGTCGAGCGCGCCGATGCGGATCGCCAGGTCGAAACCGGCACTCACCAGGTCCAGCACCTGGTCGTTCAGATCCATACTCACGCTCACGCCAGGATGCTGCGCGAGAAAAGCCGGCAGCAGTGGCGACAGGTATTGCCGCCCGAACGTCGCCGAAGTCGTGACGCGCAGCGTTCCCGCCACGCCGCGGCTGGTCTGACGCAGATCGCAGGTCAGTGCTTCGAGATCCTCGACCAGCGCGCGACCCTGCTGTGCGAGCGTGGCGCCCTCGGCGGTCGGGCGCAGCTTGCGGGTGGTCCGATGCAGCAGGCGCACTCCGAGATCGCGCTCCAATCGTTGCAGGCGTGCGCTGGCGACGGCAACCGACAAGTCCAGGCTGCGTGCCGCCGCGCTGATGGAGCCGAGGTCCAGCACCCGCAGAAAAAGACTGATGTCGCCGACGCGGTCCATGATTCTCAACGATCCATTGAAAGTGCTTCGTCATCCTGCCTGTTTCTGGCGAGGATGCAACGCCGTAGCGTCGCGCCTCCCGTTCCTACGCCCAACTCCGCGCGATGCATACCGCAACTGTTTCCACTCGCCGCACGCCGGCTGCGCTTTACGCGTTGACCGCCGGTGCGTTCGGCATCGGTACCACCGAGTTCGTCATCATGGGCCTGCTGCTGCAGGTCGCCGCCGACCTGCAGATTTCCATTACGGCCGCGGGCCTGCTGATCTCGGGCTATGCGCTGGGCGTGTGTTTCGGCGCGCCGCTGCTGACTGCGGCGACCAGCGGCATGGCCCGCAAGAAAGCGCTGATCGCGTTGATGGCCATATTCACCGTCGGCAACGTGGTGTGCGCGCTGGCACCGAACTATGCGCTGCTGATGCTGGCACGGGTACTGACGTCGCTGGCCCACGGCACGTTCTTCGGTGTCGGCTCGGTGGTGGCGACCAGTCTGGTCCCGGCCGATCGCAAGGCGTCGGCGATCTCGATCATGTTCACCGGCCTGACCGTGGCGACCCTCCTCGGCGTGCCCGCCGGCGCATGGCTCGGACTGCATCTGGGCTGGCGCGCGACGTTCTGGGCGGTCAGCGTCATCGGTGTGATCGCGATGGCTGTCATCGCTGCACTGGTGCCGGCGGATCACGGCGAGAAGCAGGCGCGCATGTCGTTCCGCGAAGAGCTGAAGGTGCTGGGACGCACGCAGGTAGTGCTGGGGCTGGCGGCAACGGTGCTCGGGTTCGCTGGCGTGTTCACAGTGTTCACTTACATTCAGCCCATTCTTACCCGCGTGACGGGTTTTGCCGACAGCGCGGTCTCGCCGATTCTGCTGGTGTTCGGTGTCGGCATGATCGCCGGCAATCTGCTGGGCGGCCGGCTGGCGGACCGCAAACTGGTGGCGACTCTGCTTGGCACGCTCGCCGCGCTGGCCGTGGTGCTGGCGGTGATGACATTTGCATTGCACAGCAAGCCTGCCGCCATTCTCTTCATCGGATTGCTGGGTGTTGCCACCTTCGCTACGGTTGCGCCGCTGCAGCTTCGCGTGCTGCAGAAGGCAGAAGGCGCAGGACAGAACCTCGCATCCAGTCTGAACATCGCAGCCTTCAATCTCGCCAACGCCCTGGGTGCGTGGCTGGGTGGCTTCGTGATCGATCACGGCCCCGGCATGACGGCGGTGACCTGGGCGGCAGCGCTGGTGACGCTGGGTGGGCTGGCGATCGCCGGCCTGAGCGTTCGGCTCGATAACGAGCGCTCTGTGCAGGGCACCGACAGCGCGCCAGCCGCCGTGTTGCTATGCACCCGCGACAGCTGAACCTGCGCCACCGTTTGGCCAGGCTAGTCCCCTTCGTATCCTTGCCGCACGCATGAACTGAATCTGGGCGCGCTACCGGATCGGGCGCACACTCCACAGCAGCCGATGCCACAGTCAGCTGTCGGAGGTGTCATGAATCCGCTGCTCGAAGAATCCGCTCAACGGGCGATTGCCTATCTCGAGGCCTTGCACGCTCGTCCGGTTCGTCCTGCGCCCGAAGCCATCGGGCGGCTGCGCGGCCTGGAAGAGCCCATGCCGGATGCGCCATCGGATGCACGCGAAGTCCTCGCGAAACTGGACGAGCTGGTCTCACCCGCCACGATGGCGATGGCGGGGCCGCGGTTCTTCGGCTTTGTCATCGGCGGCTCGCTGCCCGTGGCGGTGGCGGCCAACTGGCTGGCCGGGGCGTGGGATCAGAACGCCAGTTTCGATGCAGCCACTCCTGGCGTTTCACGCCTCGAGGAAGTGGCGTCGCGCTGGCTGGTGGAGCTGTTCGGCTTACCGGCTGGCTGTGCGGCAGGGTTCGTAACGGGTGCGACTGTCGCCAACTTCACCGCGCTCGCTGCCGCGAGAAACTCCGTGCTCAAGCGCGCGGGCTGGGCGGTCGAAGCCGATGGTTTGTTCGGTGCACCCCCCATTGAAGTCGTCGTCGGTGGGGAATGTCATCCCACGCTGCTCAAGTCGCTGGGCATGCTTGGCCTGGGCCGCTCGCGACTCACACGCGTGCCGGTCGATGGCCAGGGGCGGATGCGGGCCGATCGACTGCCGCGTTTCTCCGGCCCGACCATCCTGTGCCTGCAGGCGGGCAACGTGAACACAGGCTCGTTCGATCCATTTGCAGAGATCTGTCCGATTGCACGCGAAGCCGGTGCATGGATTCATGTCGATGGGGCTTTCGGTCTGTGGGCACGCGCCGTGCCGCGGCTCTCGCATCTCAGCCGCGGTCTGGAACTGGCGGATTCGTGGGCGACCGATGCGCACAAATGGCTGAACGTTCCCTATGACTCTGGCGTTGCGTTGGTGCGCGACGCCGATGCGCTGCGCGCAGCAATGGCGATCACGGCGGAGTATCTGCCTGCACCGGGCACGCAGCGCAATCCTTGTGATTACACACCTGAATTGTCCCGCCGCGCGCGAGGCGTGGAAATCTGGGCCGCATTGCGTGCATTGGGCAAACAAGGATTGATCGAGCTGATCGAGCGCAATTGCCGCCAGGCGCGACGCTTCGCAGAGCGGCTGACCGCGGCCGGCTACGAAGTGCTGAGCGAGGTCGCGCTGAACCAGGTGCTGGTCAAGTTCGGTGACGAGCGCATGACCCGGCGCACCATCGAGGCGATTCAGCGCGAGGGCACCTGCTGGGCCGGTGTCACTGTGTGGCAGGGGCACACGGCCATGCGCATCAGCGTGTCGTCCTGGGCGACCACCGACGAGGACGTCGAGCGCAGCGTCGATGCGATGATCGGCTGCGCCCGCGCCTGCCGGGATGGCTGACCCCATTCGCTGTTGATCAGCGGCGGTCGGCCGGCCTGGTGCCGGCCATCAATCTGGTTCATTGAGCGCGCGGCTGCAGGCACTCGATTTCCAGCAGCAGCTCGCTCCTGCAGATGTCTGCCGCCAGGAAGATCACGTTTTCGCGATGAAAGCTCTGCGGCTGCTCCTGCTGCAGGCGCTCGGCGATCGCAGCGGCCTGGTCAACATCGCGCACGTACACCTTGAACAAGCCGTGCGTACGCGCTTGAGCGCTGTTTGCAGTTGGGTGATGAGCCAGTGTCGTGAGATTGCGCAATGTCTCGTCCAGCTGCGCCATCGGATCGTCATCATGCTGCGAGACGTGACCGACAATGCTGGCCGTACCGGAAATCAACAGCGCACCATCCGGCGTCAGCGTCGCGCGTGCAAAGCTGGGACTGACCGGGCCATGTGCACGCGGATACCGATAGGCGCTGACCTGGCGAGGATTCTCGATCGGTTTGCCGGGTGCGCGCCCGGCGAGCCAGTAGACCTGTAGCCGATGCGTGGCCTGCTGGCGGCCGATGGCGGTTGCCGCCGGGTAGCTTTCCGCAGCTGCATCGCCCAGCCCGCGGACACGTCCGACGCAGAAGCGACGATAGCGCTCCAGGTCGCCCGAGCCCTCGTTGATCGCATCCATGTAGTTCCAGATGCGCAGCAGATGCGGGAAGGCCGATTGTCGTTGGAAGCGGCACAGTGCCGAATAGGCGGCAGCAGCGGCTTCTTCGATGCCGCCGGGGAAGTCGCGTTCATCGGCTTCGATGACGCCGAACAGGTGCTGGTCGTCGTGCGCGTACCGGATCAACCCCGTCTGGCCGCGTTCGACGCGTCCGTTGGCCCACCACAATTCCGTCGGCGCGGGGGCGTGCAGTGGCTGAAGTTCGACATCGATGCAGAGGGCACCGGCGGATTCGCTTGCGGCCTTGGGGCCGAAGCGCACGGCGGCCAGCAACCCGGCCGGCAAGTCAGAATCCTCTGTCAGCAGTCGGTACTCCACCCGCAGTCCGGCCGAGCTGTCGCGGCCGGCGACGGGTCGCTCGTCGGCGCCGCCGCGGGGCGGCACTTCGTCGGTCAGCTCGGTCGCTTGCAAATCCAATTTTCTCGCTTGGTGTACACGGCGGGCCGGGCACGGCGCGCGGGGCGAATGATACACTTCGCGCCCGCGGCGGTAGCACCCCAAGGCGCGACGGCGCCGCGCCGTATTTCTAAAAAAGTCATTGCCTGGTCGTTCCCATGGTCGCAGCCCAGTCCGCCGGCGAGCGCGAGCTCGCAGAACTCATCGTCACCGCCCTGAATCTGGAAGGGGTGGATCCCGCCGGCATCGACCCGGAAGCGCCCCTGTTCAAGACCGGCCTGGGACTGGACTCGATCGACGCGCTGGAGTTGGCCCTGGAAATCTCCAAGCGCTACGGCTTCCAGCTGCGTTCGGACGACGAGAACAACATCCGCATCTTCGGCTCGCTGCGCTCGCTGGCTGAGCACGTGGCCCGCAACCGGGTGGCTTGAGCATCGCCGGCGCCGCATGCCCGTCCGGCCGCTCAGAATTTCCTCCTACACGCTGTGCTCGGCCGCGGGCGAAGGTCGTGAGCGCACGCTCGAGGCATTGCGCGACCGGCGCAGCGGCCTGCGACCGAACGATTTCGGCGCCAACCCGCTGCCCACCTGGATCGGTCGGGTTCCCGATCTGGAGCATCAGCCATTACCTGAACCGTACGCACAGTGGGACTGCCGCAATAATCGGTTGGCCTGGCGTGGCCTGATCTGCGATGGCTTTCGCGACGCCGTGTTGCAGGCACGCGATCGGCATGGCGCGCAGCGTGTGGCCGTGGTGGTCGGTACTTCCACTTCCAGTATCGGCGCCAGCGAGGAAGCGTACTGCCGGCTCGAAGCCGACGGCCGATATCCGCCCGATCTGCGCCGGCCCATCATTCACACACCGCATTCGCTCGGCGATTTCGTGCAGCACGCACTTGGATTGAGCGGCATCAACGTCACGGTGGCGACCGCCTGCTCGTCGAGCGCCAAGGTTTTCGCGCAGGCCGAACGGCTCATGCGCAGCGGGCTTGCGGACGCGGCCGTGGTCGGTGGCGTCGATACGCTGTGCGGCAGCGTCCTGTTCGGCTTCAACTCGCTCGAACTGGTGTCGCCGCAGCCGTGCCGGCCGTTCGACGTGCAACGGCGTGGCATCAATCTCGGTGAGGCTGCCGGTTTCGCCTTGCTGGAGCGCGACGCGGGTCCCGGCCCTTGGCTGATCGGCTACGGCGAATCGAGCGATGCCCACCACATGTCCACGCCGCATCCCGAAGGTCTCGGCGCGCGTGCGGCGCTGACGGATGCGCTCGAGCGTGCCGGTATCGCGCCGCGCGATATCGACTACATCAACCTGCATGGCACGGCCAGCCAGAAGAACGACGAAGTGGAGGCGCGGCTGGTGGCCGACCTCTTCCCGGGCAGCACCGTCGCCAGCTCCATCAAGGGCTGGACCGGCCACACGCTAGGCGCGGCGGGCATCGTCGAAGCCGGCATCACACTGCTGGCGCTCGAACATGGACTGCTGCCGGGAACGCTCAACAGCGAGTCGCTCGATCCTGCCTGCGGGCCGCAGATCCGTTGCGAAAATACGCAGCGAGCAGCGCGCCGCGCGCTGAGCTTTTCGTTCGGTTTCGGCGGCAGCAATTGCGTGCTTGCGTTCTCACGTGATGAGTCGCCATGAGCATTGAGTTGCCACCGGTTCGTGTCGAGGGCATCGGCTTCTGGGCCTCACGGTTGCCGGGCTGGAACATCGCTCGCGCAGTGATTCGCGGCGAACAGCCAGCGCCCGACATTGCCTCCGTAAGACCGGCGCCAACGATGCTCGCGCCGACCGAGCGGCGCCGTGCGCCCGATGCCGTCGCGGTTGCCTTGGAAGTCGCATCCAAAGCCTGCGAGTCGGCCGGTCGCGCCCCGTCCGATCTGCCTTCGGTGTTCGCATCCACGCACGGCGATCTCGCCATCAGCGATTACATGTGTGCGACGCTGGCCGCGACGCCGACGCTGATCTCGCCGGTCAAGTTCCACAACTCGGTGCACAACGCGGCGGCGGGATACTGGAGTATCGGAGCGGGCAGTTACGCGCCCTATACCGCCCTGAGTGCATTCCAGTACACCTTCGGTGTCGGGCTTCTCGAAGCCGTGACCCAGGTGGCTTGTGAGAATCGGCCGGTCCTGTACGTGGCATTCGACATCGAAGCCAAGGGGCCGCTGGGCACGATTGCTCCCAGTCGCGGCCTGCTCGGTGCAGCGCTGGTCCTGGCCCCTGCGGCCGCGGGTCACGGCGGACGCAATCTTGCATTGCGGGTCGAGGACGGCAATTCTCCGGTCTCGACGCCGGCACGATCCACTGCTGCAACACTCGTCGGCGACAATGCCCTGGCTCCCTGCCTGCCGCTGTTCGAGGCGCTGGCAGCGGATGATGCTTCGACCACCGCGTTTCAGCTCAGCGACCGCATGTCTTTGCACGTGCGCACGAGTTGAGCCCCGAACGCGCAGCCTCAAGGATGCGCAAGGACTCACCATGAACGGCCCCGCATCGTATCGGCATGAAGTCGTGATTCTCGGCGGCGGCCTCGCCGGGCTGACGCTGTCCTTGCAGCTCAAGCAGAAATTCCCGGCGCTCGACGTGCTGGTGCTGGAGCGCCGCAAACATCCGGTGCCGGCGGCGGCCCACAAGGTGGGCGAGTCGTCGGTGGAGATCGGTGCTCACTATTTCGACACCGTGCTCGGCCTGAAGCAGCACCTGGACGAGTGCCAGCTGCGCAAGTTCGGCTTTCGTTTCTTCTTCTATACGCAGCCGCGCGGCGACATCGAGAACGTGACCGAGATGGGCGCCAGCCGCTACCTGAACACGCCGAGCTACCAGATCGATCGCGGTATCTTCGAGAATTACCTGGGCGAGCAGGCGCAGAGCCTCGGTGTGAAGTTCGTTCACGGCGCGACGGTGCGCGCCATCGATCTGGGCAAGAACGGCGCTGCCCATGGAGTGCGCTACGAGGCCGAGGGCCAGGCGCAGCAGGTCAGCGCCCGCTGGATCATCGACGCTTCCGGTCGTGCCGGCCTGATCAAACGCAAGCTGGGCCTGGCGCAGGACAATGCGCACGATGCGAACGCGGTCTGGTTCCGCATCGGTGAGCGGATCGACATCGACGCGTGGTCGACCGACCAGCAATGGTTGACGCGCTGCGATCCGCCGTATCGTTGGCTGTCGACCAACCACCTGTGCGGCGAAGGTTACTGGGCCTGGCTGATTCCGCTCGCCTCCGGCTCGCATTCGGTCGGCATCGTCTGCGACGCCCACACGCATCCGCTGGAAACCATGAACAGCTTCGAGAAAGCACTCGAATGGTTCCACAGATTCCAGCCGCAGCTGGCGCGGCAGATCGAAGCCAGGAAGCATCTGCTGCAGGATTTCTGTTTCCTGCGCAATTTCTCCTACGGCTGCAAACAGGTGTTCTCGGGCGACGATCGCTGGGCGCTGACCGGCGAGGCGGGCGTGTTCCTGGATCCGTTCTATTCGCCGGGCAGCGACTTCATCGCGATCAGCAACACCTACATCACGGATCTGATCGCGCGCGATCTGCAATCGGAGCACGTTGGCGCGCGTGCCGGCGTTTATCAGCAGCTGTACTTCTCGTTCTACGAAAGCACGCTGTCGCTCTATAAGGACCAATACGCACTGTTCGGCGATCCGCAGGCCATGCCGGTGAAGGTGATCTGGGATTACACCTACTATTGGGGCATTCTCTGCCAGCTGTTCTTCCAGCAGCGGCTCACCGATCTGAACAATCTCGGCCGGCTGTCCGCAGAGCTGGAGTTGGCCAAGGCGTTGAACCGGGCGATGCAGGATTTCCTGCGCGAATGGTCGAAGCTCACGCCGAAGCACACCGGCCGGGAGATGCTCGACCAGGCCTCGCTGCCCTGGTTCGCCGAGCTGAACCGCGGCTTGCGCGATGTCCTCGACGATGCCGGCTTCCGGATGCGGATCAAAGAACATGTGGCGTTACTCAGGACGCTGGCCATGCAGATCGTCGAGCGCGCCTGCGCACAGTGCCCTGAGCTGAAGGCCGACGAGGTACGCAAGTTCCTGAGCGGCGTTGAAGCCGGAAGTCTTGGCGCGCTGCTGTTCGACGAGGCCGCCTGATGGGTCACTCTCCATTGCTGCTGCAGCTCGTCGTCATCCTGACCACGGCGCGCGTGCTCGGGCTACTCCTGCGTTATCTCGGTCAGCCGGCGGTGATCGGCGAGATGGCCGCCGGCATCGTGCTTGGACCGATCGTGTTCGGCTTTTTCGCACCCGAGCTGCACGCGGACATCTTCGCCAAGGGCAGCCTGGGCGCGCTCAACGGCTTGTCCGAGCTCGGGCTGGTGCTGTTCATGTTCATCGTCGGTGCGGAGCTGCGCCTGCCGATGGGCGTGCGCCAGCAGCTGGTCTCGGCGAGCTGGATCGGCAGCCTGTCCGTGCTGGTGCCGATGCTGCTGGGCCTCGGCGTGGCGGCGCTGGTTCACCAGGAGCTGGCGCCGGCCGGCGTGACTTTCTGGCCGTTCGCGCTGTTCATGGCATCGGCCATGTCGATCACCGCTTTCCCGGTGATGGCGCGCATTCTCAAGGATCGCAAGGCAACCAGCACCACCGTGGGTCGTCTTTCGCTCACGGGTGCCGCCGTGGCCGACGCGCTGGCGTGGATCATGCTGGCGCTCGTCGTCGTGCTCGCCGGCAGCGGCCGTGACTGGAGCCAGTTCTCGCGAACCGTGGCTGGGCTGGCGGCGCTGGCGCTGATCCTTTTCTTCGTGGTGCGGCCTGTCGTGGCGAGCCTGCTCGCGCGTTTTGCTTCGGATGGTCGGCCGGAGGGCTCGCTGCTTGCGATCCTGCTGATCGGCGCGTTCGGATGCGCCTACGTCACCGAGATTCTCGGCGTGCATGCCGTGTTCGGTGCCTTTCTGTTCGGTGTGAGCCTGCCACGCGATGACCGGCTGCTTGTCTCGCTCATCGAACGTATCGAACACGTCGCGCTCATCGTGATGATGCCGATCTTCTTTGCGCTTGCCGGCCTGAACACCACTGCTGGCGCCTTCGTCGGTGCGGGCTTCGGCGCGTTGATGCTCATTCTGGCGGCGGCGGTATTCGGAAAGATTTTCGGCGGCGCCTTGGGAGCGCGAATCTCCGGCCAGCCCTGGCGCCTCTCGTTTGCGGTCGGTTCGTTGATGAACGCGCGCGGCCTGATGGAGCTGATCGTCATCAAGGTCGGGCTGGACATCGGCGTCATCAGCAACGAGCTGTTCACCATGCTGATGGTGATGGCGCTGATCACGACGATCATGACGGGTCCGCTGCTGACGTTGTTCGCGGGGCGCGAGACGGAGCAGGAGGAGTTCGGCGCGACGATCGGCAAGCGACGCTAAGGGCCTCTGATTTGCTCGTCGCTGCCGCACGGGGTCTGCCCCCGCGCAGATGGGGCGGAAGTCCAGCTGGTCAATCAGGATGGACTCCCGCATACGCGGGAATGACGAAAGACGAGCAGTCGGACCTTCCCTAGCGTTCCAGCACTACCGCCGCCCGGCCTTCCGCAAGCAGCGCCCCGGCATGCGAGATGCGGAACGAGTACTGCAGGCTACCCGCACCGGCCTGCAAACAGGTGGCTTCCACCCGCAGACTCTCCTTCAGGTCGTCGATGCGATCGCAGTGGAACGAAACCGATCGCAGCGATACGAGCATTCCCGGCGCTGCCGTCTCTCCACGAGAACGCGACTTCAGCGCGCCGTGAACCGCCATGGCCTGCGCACCGTATTCGCATAGATGAACCGCACGCAGCTGCTGGTCGGATCGCAACGGGTTGGACGGTGAGCGATGCGTGTCGGTTTCGATACGGATGCTGTCGTCGTTCCAGTCGATGACCCGTTCCAGCAGGCACATCGAGCCCTGGTGCGGGACGAGGCTGGAGATGGGTGGCTGTTCCTGGTCCGTGGAGGTGGCGGCCAGCGACGGACGCTGGTCGTGGCGTTCTGATGTCGGCACCTGCGCACTCAGCCGCTTCGTATCGACTGGCTCAGCCAGGTTCGAACCCGGTGCGGGTGTGCCAGCGGCGACCGGCAATGCTGGCGTGCCGGTTCCCGTCTCCCGAGTCAGCAGCAGCGCCAGCAGGAAGTTCGAAATCACGCCGAGCGATACGGTGAGGCCGATGGCCCGCAGCACCGGCAGGTTCGATGCGGCGAGCAGCGCGAAGACCATCAGTGTCGAACACGAGCACACCAGTACCGCGTGCAGCGTCCGGCGTTGCTCATGTGGGTCCTCGGCGGCGTGCTCGAAGAACAGTGCGTAATCCAGGCCCAGGCCGGCGGCGAGGATCAGTGCGATCAGATGGAACAGGGTCATCGGCACGCCTGCGCCGTGCAGTGTCGCGATCAGGATCAATGTCGTAAGCGCCATGGGCGCAAGCACCCGCAGCACGCGCCGGCGATCGCGCAGGGAGATTGCGATCACCCCGATCAACAGCAGGGCTGCCGCGCCGAGACTCCACAGCAGCCGGGTCCGCTGTTGTTCGACCAGCGACTCGGAGGCCGACTTGAGATCCAGCAGCAGCACGCCGGGGCCGGCCGAGCTGGCAAACTGTTGCAGGGCGGCCGTGTCGTTGACACCGGCGAATGTAACCAGCGCCGTGACTTTATTCTCATGCTCAGTCAGCAGCATGTCGAGACCGGAGCCGAGCGGGGACTGTCGCAGCGCATGGACAGACAGCGGTGGCAGCTTGCGCGCCTGTTCGACATCGCGGATGAAGGGCTCGAACACGTCGGAGCGAAACGGTGTATCGGCCAGTGCGCGATCCAGCGATTGCTGCAAGGTCGCTGCGTCCGGCAGCTTCTTCTGTCGTGCGATCTGCCGGTCGGCGGTGGGCACGTAGCGCGCCGCATGGTCGTAGCCGCTGATGGCGCCGCGCTGCTTCAGTCGTTCGAGCTGTGGATCGAGCGATTGGAGCCTGGTCAGCGCAGCTTCGTCATTAGGCGCTTCGATGACCAGCATGTAACGCAGATCCGGTGTGCCGAGCTGCGCTCGCAGCTCCTGATCGCGCATCAGCAGATCGTGCGGCACCGGCGTCAGCTTGCTGAGATCGTTCTCCCACATCGGTCCGGGCACCAGCGCCGTGATCGCAACACACAGGATGACGAGAACGACGCCGGCCCAACGCGGCCGCGGCAGGCTGGCGATGCGTCGCCACAGTCGCCCGAGGAATTCCGAATCGCCGAGATCGCGGCCGGAAGGATCGATCAGTCGCGGCAACAGGAATCGTGTGCTGAGTCCCGCGGCCGCAAGCGACGCGACAGTGAAACAGGCGAGTTGGGCGAGGCCCACGACACCCGAGAACAGGAACGTGGCGTACGCGATGCAGGTGCTGGCGACACCGGTGGCCAGCGTCGGCCACAGGCTGCGGGCCGACTGCAGCGGCGAGCTGCCCGGGCGCTCATGACTGAGCAGGTGCAGCGGATAGTCCTGCGCAACGCCGATCAGCGTGAAGCCGAATGCCAGCGTGATGCCGTGAACCGCATCGAACAGCAAACTCACCGCCAGCAATCCAGCGACGCCTGCGCTCGCCAGCGGCAGCGAGCTCAGGATCACGCTGCCGATGCTTCGATATGCGATCAGCAGCAGGATGATCATGCCGACGGTCGCGGCCGTTCCCAGTGCCTGCGCTTCGCCGCGCGTGCGTTTCTCCATCAGCACCGAGAACGAGCCGGGGCCGCTGACCGTCAGATGCAGCTGACCGGAGGTGTCGACCGACCGGAACGTCTGCTGCAACTCATCGATGGCGGCGCGCTGACGGTCCGGATCGAAGGCCGGCGCGACCGTTTCCGCGATCAGCAGGGCCCGTTTGCCATCGGCATCGAACCAGACGTCGTAGAGCCGATGCGGCTCCTGCATCGGCTGCCAGTTCTGCAGGACTTTCAGCAGCTCCAGCGTGGGATCCCGCGGCAGGAATGATTCGAGCATGGCGCCGGCCGGCGAGGCGAGATCGCGCGCACGCGTCTGCAATTGATCGTGCAGGAACTTGCTGTCGAGCGCCTGCGAATCCAGCGTGGGAGAGAGCAGAAATCGATAGCCGAGCAGTTCGTCCGGCACCGCATCCAGCGACATCTCGCCGTTGGTCACCAGGCGGAAGCTCTTGCTTTCGCTCAAGGCCGAGGCGAAGGCGCGAGAGCTGTCGGCCAGCGTTTCCGCCGCGGCGCCGTCGATCGCCATCACCAGCACGCGCGATGCCGGCCCTTCGCCTATTTCATCCAGCAGCAGACGCTGTTCGGGCGTGGTCGGGCTGGGCAGGAACAACCGCAGATCGGTGCCGACAACCAGATCCTTCTGCACATACCAGCCCAGGGCCAGCAGGGCCAGGGCCCAGCCGAGCAGCAGCGCAATGGCCGGCGCGGTGCGCTTCATTCGTTTGGCTGGCTACAGAAGCGTTCGAGCCATTCGCGGGTCACCGGTTTGGGCAACTCGGCGTGTGCCGTTGCTCCCAGGAGCATTACGCTCGCGCCGTTGTTGTCGCCGATGATGGAGAAGCAGCGCGGCGCGTCGTTGCGCCCTTCGATCCGGATCAGCTTCACGCGCCGGCTCAATCGCGCATCGCGAGGCGCCAGCAGTATCCGCCAGGCGCTGGAGTCTCCTGCGGCGTCGATCGTGAACTCACGCTCCACCGCTGCGTGATCTCCGGCCAGCAGCGAGGTGAAGGCGCTCAGCAGTCCTTGCAGTTCCGGCGCCCGCTTCAGGCCGAAACTGCGTTCCGGCTCGCCTTCGCGGCGCACCAGCACCGAATCACCACGGATTTCGGTGGTCTCGCGATAGGGCCGGGTCACGTGGCGGTCCAGCGATGTCGATCCCTGGTAGCCCAGGGTGCCGGACACGATCAGCGGCTGCTTCAGCAGCGGCGAGAAGCGGATCTCGCTGAAGTCGATGGTTGCCGGCGTCGGTTTCGCCAGCTGTGAGATCAGCGTTTTTGCGTCAGCCGCGTCCAGCTGCGCCGCCATCGGAGCGAGCGTCGGCAGCAGCATCACTATCAGCAGGGCGCGCTTGAAGGTGCCAGAAATCATAGAAGTTGAACCAATTGTAAGGCGCGCTGCGCGCGTGATGGGCAAGCCGGTCGACGAAACGCTGGATGACTTCGCTCAAGCCGGCCTCGCGCCGGCTGCGCTCGATGTTCAGCGACTCGGAGAACAGCTCGAAATGCAGATCGTAGCGGTTGCCGCCGCGATACAGCCCGAAGCACAACACTACCGGCACCCGCAGCGCCGCGGCCAGCATCCAGGGAGCCGTCGGGAACGGTGCCGGCTGGCCGAGAAAGTCGGCGGCGATGACGCCGTTGCCCGGCCGGGCGCGATCGACCAGCAGCGTGACCAGCGCCTTCTCATCGAGCGCTTCCTTGATCGCCAGCGCCGTGGTCGTGCCTTCCTGGCGGGCGTTGATGACGGAGGCCGCCAGTGCCGGGTTCAGCGAATTCAGCACCGAAGTCATCGCGGGATTCTGCTCGACGTCGATCACCACCCGTACGTTCACGTCCTCGCGCAATTGGGAGAAGACGCGTAACGCATCGAAGCTGCCCAGGTGTGAGCCGAAGATCAGCACGCCACGCTCCAGACGCCGCGCGCCGCGCAGCTCATCGAGGCCGTAGGTGCGGATGTCGAAGCGCTTGAACCGTTCCGAGAGCAGGAAGACGCGGTCGAGCGTGACCGCGGCGAAGCAGTAGATGTGGCGGGCGACCTGCCACAGCGTTGCCTTGCGGCCGGTCAGTCTCTCCAGGTAGTCGCGCGAGGCGCGACGTTCGGGGCCGCGCCGGACCAGGAAATACAGCGTGACCGGGAAGAGCACCAGGCGCGCTGCCGTTCGTCCGCACAGCATGGCGAAAGTGCGGATCAGGGTCAGCGCGAACAGGCTGCCGCCTTCCGGGCGTTCGATCCACTGTTGCTTCAAGCGCCGGCTCCGAGGTCCACGCTCATCGAGCCCTGGGCGATGGCAACACCGTCGCGCGTAATGCTGAATCGCAACTCGCTGTCCTGGAACTTCAGTTCGATCTGCGATTCCTGCTCCGGCAGCAGGGGCGCCACGAACTTGGCCTGCTTCAGTGTCCGCAGGCGAACGCTGCGGCCGAGCCAGCGCTGCGCCGCTGCCAGCACCTGATCCAGCAGCACCACGCCAGGCACGATCGGCTGTCCCGGAAAATGTCCGGGCAGCGCAGGATGGTTCCGCGCAATGCGTAATGGTGCGCAAGTGGTGACGGCACCCGTATTCGCCGTGACGGAGATGCTCTCGTTCTCTTCCATGTCGTTCAACCGCGCCCCATCAGGCGCGGACCTGCCGCAAGGGTGCGGCCCAGGAAAACGAAGAAATTGCGATACGGCTGCTGCGGAAAGCGCCGACGCCGGTAAGCGTACTCGCCGACGAAAAGGGCCGCGACCAGCAGGTAGCCGATCAGGTTCGCG
>Ga0182745_1001738_pt1 | contig 20390 bp, 17 predicted proteins | sample eDN3rd30CKraftBY_FD_128523 | JGI IMG/M metagenome (GOLD analysis project Ga0182745, IMG submission 128523) | Enriched backyard soil microbial communities from Emeryville, California, USA - eDNA 3rd pass 30_C Kraft BY (version 2) (version 2) | ecosystem: Environmental > Terrestrial > Soil >...
TAGGAATATTGAAGACGCGAGGAAATTTATCTTCTCGTTAATTGGTCTTTCTTCGATTATTTTTATCATCGCGGATTTCTTGCTATTGCCATTGTTTCCGTTGTTGATAAAAATGTTCAATCCGCCGGAAGAAATTGTTCCTACGATTTTTACACTCGTATTAATAGCGGCCATTGCACAGCCAATCCTGTGGTCACCTAGTTTTATTATGCCATCAGCACTACGGGCAGCAGGGGATTCGAATTTTACTTCGATCGCTTCGCTGCTGTCGATGTGGTTGCTGCGGGTCATCTTAGGTTATGTTTTAGGAATTACCTTAGGTTTTGGAATTGTCGGTGTCTGGGTGGCAATGATTGTGGAATGGGGGACTCGCGGACTCATCTTTGGCTTGCGGTTTAAAGGGAAAAAGTGGTATGCACATAAACTAGTTTAATATCGTAACCGATCCTCCTCAACCATTTTCAATTGAGGAGGTTTTTTCATATAATCATCATAGATACATCATTGGAGGAGGACCATCTTGGTGCAAAAAGGAGTTATTTCACTGGGTGAAGCATTTGTAGACTTTATTTCAATGGATCAAACGAATACCAAATACCAGCAGCTGCTGGGCGGAGCCACTGTAAATGTGGCAGTGGGGACTAAGAGACTCGGGATTCCAGCTTATTACTTATGTAAACTAGGGACCGATGAAGTCAGTCAATTTGTAGAACAAGAATTCAATAAGGAACAAATTGATATTTCTTATTCTGTCTACACTTCGAGTAAGTGTATTTGTGGTGTATATGTACATATAAATGAAAATGGTGAGCGCTATTTTCATTCTTACGTGAATGCTACTCCAGACGAGGTATTATCTGAAGATGAATTACGAAGGGAAGTTTTTGAAAGGGCAAAGATTTTTTATTTTGGTTCAGGAACACTTTTTCATGAAATATCTAGGAAGACAACTGTTATTCCTAAAACCATATTATTGCCACTTTGGCAAGCTTATACTTTAATATATATTAGCAAATATATGCTTGAATCCATAATTTAAAATTGATTTATTGCTGTAATATCAATATACTCAAAGGAATTTTAAAAAAATCTACTCCAGTTTTATTATCGTTAAGAAGTAATTCTGGATGTATAGGATAACATTATGGGTCTGAAAACACTATTTAAACTTAATGGAAAAGATTTAATATCGCTTAACGCACGGGGGGGAATTTCTATGCAAAAGAAAAAAATCTTTATCAGTTACAGTTGGGATTCAAATGAACATCAAGAGTGGGTATTATATCTTGCCAATGATCTAAGGAAAAAAAGGATTCGAAGCGGATACTGATATTTTTGAAACTCAAAATAAAACTGTTCATCTTAATAAAATGATGGTTGAAAAAGTAAGAGATAGTGATTACATAATTGTTGTTCTTACTGAAAATTACTCAAGAAAAGCAGATGCATTTGAAGGTGGGGTGGGCTTTGAATCTCAATTAACCTTACCACTAATAATGGAAAATCCCGATAAGTTGGTGTTTATTATGCGTCATAAAGGGGACTTTAACAAAGTTTTTCCTTTTCATTTTAAGGGTCAATATGCTATTGACTTCACAAGCGATGATGATTATGATGTGAAATTTGATGAGCTAATTTACCGTCTTTACCAAAAGCCTCGGTTTTATGTGGAGCCAGTTGGTGAGGCACCAATTCTGGAACCTAAAATTCCATCAAGGATAAAGCAAACAAATGAGGAACCTAATAATTTGAAAAATACTGAAGCAACTGATTGGGATTTCACTGATATTGAGATTCCGAATTTAAGACGTATAACGGACAGAGAAATTGAAAGGTTTCTAAAAGACAGCTATAAACAAATAATTCAACTTTTCAATTCATTGTTTACAAAAGTACAGGCAGCGAATCCAAACTTTGAATTTGATCAGCACGATATTAATAACTATAAAACTGTTTTCAGCCTTTATGTGGACGGTCAAAGTGTAAATGGAATTAAAATATGGCTGGGCGGGGTCTTTGGAAGAAATAATATAAACCTTTTGTATAGCAGACATATGGATTATACAACTGATAATTCAATGAACGAAATGATTTCCTTTGAAATTACGGATAAGAATCAGCTTCAATTAAAAATGACGATGAATATGTTGGGAAACAGAAATTCTTACACTCCTGAAGAGATAGTTAAAGAAATTTGGAAAAACCATATTTCTCATTCAATACGATAAAACATAGTTATCTTGATTTGACAATCATTGGGAAGCAGGAGCAGCAAAAACAAAAAGAACGTCATCTTACAGTGACGTTCAAAAAATTTCTTTTCAATTGTTTTTGCAAATTACAAGTAAATTAATATAAAAGTCGAATCTAAATATGCATTTAAAAGTACCTAAATTTAATAATTGGCAAGGGTAGTTTATATACAAGGATATTTTCTAATTCTTTAATATTGTTATCAATGTTAAAACTCTACCCAATTCTGGATTGTATACAGACTCTTCATAAACCTCTTCGTCAGGCTTTGCATCTAAAAACCAATACTTGGCCGGTACAACACCAGTATGTGTTGTTTTTATACTGGTTGGTTGCTTAAATAAGGAACCGGCAAAACTTCTTTTATCTACTTCTATTTTTATTTCTCTTTTACCAAAAGGTTTTATTACTTTATTGTTTTCGGATTGAACTAGGACATACTTATCAGATGCATAATCTACCAAGCGTATTGCTAATGTGAAAAGTGATACGTCATATTTTTCATAAGCTAAATCTTCTAAATTCCTAAGAGAAATTTCTAAATTCATTAGGTCCTGTTTTAAACTATTTGAAGGCATTATTAAATTTGATGCAAATTGGTGTGCTTCCATTTCCTCTACTTCTTCACTCAATAGGGTGGATGTACCGGTTTTTCTAACGTTATAAGATGTTTTTAAATGCCAAGGTATAACCGAATGGCCAATCAGAGTTGCAATAGTAAATTTTCTTCTTTGTTTATGTGTTTTTTTGTGATTTAGGAGTATTATTTTTTGGTCAGCTTTCAATAAAAGTCCCTCTGTATCATTTAAGGTTCCATCCATAATGTTAATATTTAATTCCTCTGCAATTGAGAAAACATCGACTGGGACATTTCCATTGGTATATTTTTTTAGAAGTGAATCCGCGTAATCAATTGGATTACTAAAAATACTTTCTAATTCAATTTTATTTCCACTAGCTAAAAAAGTAACGTATTCCAAAGTTTTATCCTTATCGTTTGGAGAAAGGGAATTAACAATTTTCATAATGATTTCACTTTTTCTATCTAAAAATTCTTCTTGCCCTCTTTCCACTCCAGACATTAAATATTCTGTACTAACATTTAACGCACTGGCGAGTTTTATTAAAGCTTCATAAGAAGGGTTCCGACTTCCTGATTCGTATTGACTGATTGCAGGTGGGTGAAGACCGGCTCTTTTCGCCACTTCAGATTGAGTTAATCCAAGTTCTTTTCTTCTTTTATGTATTCTTCCACTTATTGACAAATAAGATCTTCCTTCCTTTTAAATAACAAAGTAGTAATTATATAATAACATAACAGAAAAAACGTTGACACATAATTATCGAATTGTTATTATTTAATTAACGAAGTGATAATAAATTTGAAGGGAGAATAAAAAAATAATCATACTTTTTGTATGATTATTGTTAACAATCACTTTGATATTAAACTAAGGAGCAGTGATCATTATGCCAAATATTAAGTTACAGGATGTTGTTATTTTTGTTAATGGTACTTCCCGCTACAACCAAAATGCATTTGATACAGTTCTTGTAAAAACTCTTCTTGTAACGGATGAACCAATAACAGAGGAATACTATGTTCCCAATGGTGTAACTGCTAATCCTGAAATTTTAAAAATTCTAAAATTGGAAGGTTTGGAAGTAACGCCATTTAAAGCAAGTACATTGTTACAAGGAACTGAAGACATTCAGCAGCAAGCATTAAACGGCAACCCAAGTGAAACTTTAAATGACGCTGCAAAGTTGCTTTTATTATCCTTGCTAAAAAAATCTCAATTAGTTCCAGTTCCGGGATCAACAAACACATACGAGTTAACATATGAGTACAAAATCTTCCCTGAACAACAAGGTTCGAATTCTTATTCATTTGAAATCCGGGTCCCATTCGACGGCTTAGGAATTCATCCACAAGGTGGAAGGGTAGAGGTTACAGTTGTATTACCACGAATGACTGAATTGGACACACAAGTTACAAAAGGGATTGATCAGCAAGGTGTGGAAATTACCGAAGTCCCATATCAAGCACCTAATGTTAATCGTCAAATTGTAACGTTTGCTTATCAGATTGACCCGCTATTTACCATTCGTTACACACACCAGCAACCTCTACTTGCTTAAATTTCTGTTTTTTGTAAACCCAAGTGCGGCAACACTTGGGTTTATTAAAACCATTATATACAAAATAATAAATTCTCAATATATGTTTTCTTTAAAAATTAAAAAATTAACCGCATTTACGGTTTTTTTAATAAAAAAAATGAATGTAAATATAAAAAAACAAAAGAAAAACACTGAATCTCGCAACCGTCTTTAGCGTTATTCGTTAGTGACTTACATATAATTTTTATAAAAAAAGGAGGGGAGAAAAATGAAAGAGATAATCGAAAATCTAATATTCAATAACGAAAAGTTAAGATTTGAAACCGTTGATATAGAAAACAAATTAAAAGAGGAATTGGAAGAAAAACGTGGTCCCTTATTTTATAGGGACTTTGCCAATCATATCCTTCTTCTAGAGAAAGAAGGGAAAATTGTCCGACTAAAAAACGCACAGGTATATTCTAGAGACACCAGAATAGCAACAAAGTATCAAAAACAAAAGACCAATTTTCCAAATGAAGAGGAGACAAAAAACAAAATCCAAGCCTATTTTCACCCACAAATGCAATTGAGTACATATTTTAAGAATCTAGAGCAATTTAAAAAAGATCAATGTTACTTGGAAAAAATCAGCAGTTTTTTACTAAATAAATCAGCTTGGGAACCCTATTTAAGTGTAAATGAAAGATCGTTCGAGATATTTGGAAACGAAAAGTTCTTAGGATCCGCTGCTGGGTTGAAAATTTTATCAATGATCGGTTTAAGTTTTGAACAATTAGCTTGTTATGAAACATATGAACCATTTTTTCACTTTGGTTTTGTAACTCGATCAACAGAAAATATTTTAATAGTTGAAAACAAAGATACGTTTTTTAGTTTAAAAAAGTTGTTTCAAGAAGGGACTACTAGATGGGAAAATAAACATTTCTCTATGCTCATATATGGTGAGGGAAATAAAATTACAAAATCGATTAATTATCTTGAAGAGTTAAAAGTACCAATAGAAACTTCTATCTTTTACTTTGGTGATTTGGACCCAGAAGGAATTTCTATTTACGAACGCCTAAGACAAGGTAAAGAACGTGAAATTCATATTATGAAAATTTTTTATGTTGAATTATGGAAGAGACGAAAGAACTCAAAAATAATTGGCAAAGAACAAAAGTGGAACCAAACAGCTATAGATAATTTTCTTTCAAACTTCAATACTCAAGAACAAACTGAAATTCATAATTACTTGCTTGAAAAAAATTATGTACCACAAGAAGCTTTGAATATTGAGATCTTAAGGAGCTTATCTGATGGAATTAGAAAAACTGTTTGAGGGGATATCGGAAAGATATCAAAACTTAGTTCTATTTATGCCAATTTATCAATTAAATCAAGCTAAACACTCCAAATATAAAAACCTTGATTTAATGGAAATCGGGTTCAGTGTCCTGCTATTTATTATAGATAAAATGCTAACAGATAAAGGGAGTGTATCGCCTGAACAACTTAACCAATTTCTTCAACAACTAATGAAAGATGTATATAGAAACCATTTTACAAATGATGAAATTAATGACTTTAGAAAATATTTGGTTGATGAAAAGTTAAGGAACAATGGTAACTCCTTCTTATATGAACACACGGAATTTCCTAGTGGTGAAAAAAAGGTCATACAGTTTGATTTAATTACCTATGATGATTGGACATATGAAAAACATAGAAATAATGAGATTCGGTTAAAGCTTACTCAAAAAGGTATAGAGCTTTTATTTAAAACAAAAGAGATGTTTGCCGAAATGCAAATTAGTATTACAATGCTTTATTTCAAACAACAGTTGGAAAAGGGGGCGTTTTCTCACGCCTTAAATGCAGTAAGGGATCTGATCTTTCAAATTGAAAGTCAAATACGAGCTATTAAGGAATTTGATGAGCAAATAAGGAGAAATACTTTATCAGCATTTAATCGTAAACGAATTGAAGCCCAATTTGAAAAGTCATATGAACAGACGAAGCAAGAAAAGGATCAATTTAAAGAATTAAAAACCGGGATTGAAAATGTAAAATTCAACTACACCGCAGGTCGATTGAGTCGAAAAGAACAAAAAGCATTCGAGACGATTTTAGAAATTGACCGGCTTTTGAATCAATCCATTTCTAAACACGAAATTTTGTTTATGAGAAAGCTTGAGTTATTGAAGACTCTAACAGGCTCCATTCAGCTTTTAATTGAAAACGCATTTTCTAAACATTTTCATTTTGAACAAGAAATTTTACAGATGTGGATAGAAAAAGCAGTAAATCAGGAAAAAATCCATAAGATTTTAAAACCTATTATGCCAATTAAGCTCCCCAGATTTTATCACCCCTTTATGGCCTTTTCACCACAAATAGCAAAAAAGATGAAAGAGAAAAGTGAAGAGGAAGCTACAGAGTTAAATGAAGAAGAAGCTTTGAAACAGAAAGAAAAAGAAGAAAAAGAAAGACGAGAAGAATTTAAAAACGAATTAAAAATGGCCAGAATCATACTTTATCCACTGCTTAAAAAAGAAATGTACTTTATATCCGATATTTTAAAGGAATTAAGGGCTACAGATAAACAAACCTATTTTTTTATAGAAGAATATTTACAGCAATTTCTTAATATTAGCGTGAAATTACATCAGAGTATTTATAAGCAATTTGAATTATTGAACCAAACCGACCTAGCTTTTGATAAAGATGAAGTAAAAATGCTTGCAACGTTAACAAATGAAAAGGAAGAACTCGTCGAAATTAAAGAGTTTGAAATGATAGAAACTGAAAAAACTGTTGAGTTCGCGGACGGAACAATTATGACAGACTATATCATCAAAAAGAAGGTGTAAGTAAATGTATTACGAAGAAGAAGCTGTAAAAGCCGCATATTTACTCCATCAAACTTTAATGGTGCAAGGGAGCTTATCAAAAAAGGATTACCCTGAATTATACCGTTCTTATTTTGAACCAAATATTCGTGATATTCTTCATAATGTTTTCCAACCCATCTCACAATCTAAGATTATTTATGTAGACGAAACTCTTTATTTCGTCCCGGATATAGATAATGAAATATTTACTTATAAAAATGAAGAACTAAGGGTCCAAATGGGATTAAAAGATAATAAAGAGTTATATATGGCTCAATTTATTTGGATAAATGTGATAAGTGAATTCTATGGAGATCAGTTTAATCAAACGAATCAAACAAGAACTTTCGTAAAAGTAGATGAAATTATGTCTAAGGTCAAAGGGTATATTGAAAAATTCAGTGAAAAAAGTGAGGAGGAACTTTATGAATTATCAGCCGAATATGAATTAGACATTCTTGGATTGATTCAAGTCTGGAATAATTTATCCGTGGTTACAGAAGAAGTAAAAGACGTATCAAGGGCAACCTCTCGTGATTATGGTTTCTTTCTAAAGGTCTTACGTTTTTGGGAAAAAGAGAAATTAATCATAGTTCGGGAAAAAGAAGAAATTTCCTTAACGAGCAAAATGAAAAATATTGTTGGCACTTACTACCACCACGAGGACAGAATCAACAAAATCAAGGAACTATTAAACGAATCTTTCGACGAGGGAGAAAAAGTATATGCCTAGAGTAAAGAATATTCGTGTCTCCAATATTAAATTGGACGGTGGAAATAAAATCATCGGTGATAAAAAATGGGAAGTGCTTGGAAACAACACATTATTTTTACTTGAAAATGGCGGGGGAAAAACAAGTATCATTCAGCTTATTCACCAGGTAGTACTCCCAAACTATTCGATTCAAAAAAGAGAAATGAAAGAAAGTGTCCAAAAAGGAAGTACTGTTCATATTGCAGTTGAGTGGATGCCGAATGATGATTACCATTCTGAGTTTATTACTGGATTCTGTTTTCAAAATTATGGAGTGAAAAGGTCACAAAATGATACTGGGTATGGATACTTTACCTATATTATTGAGTATGATCACGATGAAGCCATTCGGTTACCAGAGCTGCCGTTTGTTCATAATGGAAAAGTTTCAAACTTAGAAGAATTAAAAACATTCTTCAAAAAACAAAAGGGTGTTCAACTTTACGATAAAAATATTGAATACCAACAAGTTTTGGAACAGTATGGGATATTGGCTTCAGAGTGGAAAAATATTGCAAAAGTTAACGGAGCAGAAGCTGGTGTAACGGAATTTTTTAGCCGGACAGCAACAACTGAAGCTTTGATTGAGAAGCTTTTTATTCCATCATTATTGGAAAATTTATTTCATACGGATCTGGATCGGAATGCAATTACTGAAGCATTTCGTAAATATAAGGACCGACTATTAGAATTACCGGAATTAGAAAAACAGCTGAACGATTTTAAAGTCGTTTTTAAAAGTTCAGATGAGATTATTGATGCCTGTAAGCAATACAACCAAGTAATAGAAGAGTTAGAAGACGCTCAAAAGATGCTTACGAGGTTGTATGTCACAATTAAAAATGATTCACAACAAAATCAAACTTTTATAAATAACTTAAATGACGAGTGGAACCGGCTGGATGAAGTGAAAATAGACCTTCAATGGAAAATCGACTCTTATGAGGTGTACCTAAAAGAAAAAGAAGCAAAAAATGCCAAAAAATTGTATGAAACTGCCCTAGATTTATTTTATAAGACTGAAGGCGAAGAAAATTCTATAAAAAGAAAGATTAAAGAACAAAATGCTGCTAGGGCATATGAAGATTATAAAGAACATTTAGGTCAATTTAATTACAATAATGCACAATTAAAAGCAGCCAAGCTAAAAACGAATGAGCAACTAACAGAATTGGAGAAAAAACGCACTTTAGTATCACAACAGCATCTGTTCTTATTAAACCAACAATTACAGATAGAAAAAGCTTTGAAAACAAATCGCACAAAAAAAGAACAATTGCAAAAAGATTCGGAAACTAAGATTGAAAAAGTAAGAGATAGCAAAGAAGAAATTAGCAATAAAATAGCAAGTTTAAATAGTTTATTTGAACGCTATGATAAAGAATTAATTGATTTGAAACAAAACCTTTTTAATTATTGGGATCAAGATCTATCCACTACCCTCAAAAAGATTGAGGATGAACAAGCTGCCAAAAAAGAAAAATTTAATGAAATCGATAATAATTATACTCTATTAGAAAAAAGTATTGACAATGTAAACCAACAATTAGCCGATAATAAAATTGACCTACAAAAGGAAAATTCACTTCTTGAGAACACTGAGAATGAATTTGAGGTTTTTTCTGAATTGGAAATAAGGTTAAAAAATAAAACCTCTGCTTACTTAACTGTCCAAGTCGAAAATAATCTGTTTGAAGATAGAGAAATTATTCAGATAAAGTTGGGCAAATTGAAAAAACAGGTTGAGGATGAGATTACAAAGTTATCGATTGAAATTAACCATTTTGACCAAATTAAAATGGGAATTGAAGAACGTGGGTATCATATTCATAGCGAACTTGAAGCTGTTAAGGATTATCTTATATCTAAAAAAATAGATGTGGTGCTAGGAGTCGATTGGATTACAAGATTAGTAATGGATGATGAAAAAAAACGAGAACTTGTAAGTAAGAATCCGTTAATTTCCTTTTCTATATTATTAGAAGGTTCGCAAATTCAAAAGGTAAAGAGGGCATTAGAGCAATATCATAAAGAGTTAACGATTCCAATTATATTAATTGATAAAAACGAACTCCATTTACAAGAAGAAAAAGAAATGGTATTTGCAATTGAACACTCAAGCTTTATTTTTCATAAGTTTAATGTTCGTTTTCGAAGCGAAGATTGGGAACAATTTGTTGTTGAATTACAAAAGAGTATTGAGGAAGTTGATCAGGATCGAAGAGAGTTAAAAGAAAAACTGGACAATCTTCAAGGATATGAAAATGAATTAAGTCGATTTTGGAATTCTTATTTGCAACATTCAAGAGAAGAGTTTGTCAGAAAAATAAATAAGTTGAACAATCAGATTGATTCCTTAAAAGAAAAAAGGAAATCTTTATTAACAGAAAAAGAGACTGCTGAAGGTAAAAGGGAGCAACTGAAAGGGGAATTACGTCTGTTACAAGATTTAATTTCAGAACTTGGACAAAGATTACTTCTAATTAGGGAATTTATAAAGCGATATATAGATATTGAGGATAAGAAAAAAGAGCTTCATAATTTAAAAGGTGTTTTAGTTAAAGTGGAAGGACAGATATTAAATCTAGATGATGACATTAACAATTTGAAACAGGAAATTGAAAATTTAAAAGGTCAATTGGAAGGTATCAGTTTTTTAATTAGAGATCTTCGTCGTGATGCAAAAGAATATGAATTTGTTACTGTTGATGTTGAATTAAAAACAACCGAAGAATCATATGAAGAGAACAAAGCGTTATACAAAGTGTTGCGAGAACAGCAATCTGGCGATTCTAAAAGACTTCAACACTTAGAATCCACATTAAATAATTATAAACGATTAATGGAACGATCTATTGATGATTTGAGTAAGTTTGGCTATTCTGTAGAAGCATTTAGTAAATCCCCCATTTCTTTTGACAAAACGCTATTGGCTCAATTTGAGTTTGAATTGACAGAAATCGAAGAGCAACTAGATGATGCAAGGACTCAAAAAGAAAATGCCAAGACTGAATTTGATCGGAAAAATGCTGTTCTAGAAAAGATGGAAAAGGACCTAGATGAAAAATATTCTGAAGAAAAATATGAATACAGTTTAAATGCAGAGGAAGAATTTAATTTTATTAAAAGTGAGTTAGCTTTAAATGAAAATAAACAGACAGAAATAAATCTATCGTTAGAAAAAATTACAAAGCAAGAAAGTAAAAATAAAACGGCCATAGATGAATTGGATGCATTAAATGAACTTTTTATTGGTTATCATAATTCTGAGTTACTATCAGATAATGAATGGAACAAAGAAAATCCAAATTATAATGTTCGAGAATCAAAAGGCCAGATTGATAAAAAGAAACAAGAATTAACCAATCAGCGGTATTTTGTAAAAGAAAAAATTGCGGCATTAAGAGAAGATATTAAGGCAACTGGTAATACCTCATTAATACAAATGACAACGGATTTAACGAAAATACTGGATAATTTAAAAGACGATTATGAGGAAATTATCGAAAGCTTTGTGAGTCTAATTGAAAGAATCGAAAAGTATGAAGAAAGTTATGAAATTCAGAAAAAGCAATCAATCGAGGGACGAAATCAATTGATTGAAATGATGTTTGATAGAGCGGAGTTGATTTACAAAAATATATTAGAGATTCCTAAAAGCTCTCAGATAGTAGAAAAAGGAGAAATCCTTTCGCTCTTTACAATGCAATGGCCCAAAAAAGAAATAGAAGATACAAAACATCAAATAAGGATTTTTATTGATAATCTTTTAGAAGAATTGGTTCTTTTACAACATAGAGGGGTTTCCTCTGATGAATTGGAAGAAGTTTTTGATAAGAAAGCCAATATGTTAAATATTTTAAACTGTTACGCGGATATAGCAAGATGTAGACTAAAAGCATTAAAACCGAGAAACGTTCTTTTAGCTTCCAATAAAGAATATTTTCTTTGGGATGAGATTTCCGGATGGAGCCAGGGTGAAAAACACGCAGCACGTATGTCGATGTTTATTGCATTAAACACCCATCTTCGTAAAAAAAGGTTTTCTAAAGAAAACTCTTGGAAATTCCTTATTGTGGATAATCCATTTGGTGAAGCTAGTGCCGATCACGTTGTTAAACCAATGATTACATTAGCTGAAAAAACTAACACACAATTATTCTGTCTAACAGGTATTAAAGAAAAAAGCATACAAGTTGAGTTCAAAACCGTTATCAGTAATCAGTACGTATTGCAAAGAGGTTTATTAGTATTAAATAGTGAGGAAAAACATAAGAATCTGAAAGCTACTGAACTAGAAAGCTTTTTTTATGCAAAACAATAAAATTAGGTTCACCGAAAGAGGAGCGTATTTTCGTTCCTTTTATTTGTAGAGGAGTATCGACTTATGTTTAATATTAGATTCAATATTTAAAAATTTGATGAATAGAGAAATAAATGGATGAACTGAAAAAGTAATGTAATTGCTGACGATTTACCTAATGGAACTTGACATTAGTAAATCGTATAACTTGTAAATTAATACGATTTTTATTGTGAGATATTTTGTCGAAAACAACAAATAATTAGGTATAATTATTTTGTGTAGTTATACATAATTCGGGAAGGAGAACGAATATTGTCAAATAAGGGGGAAAAAGAAAAAAAGCAACATCCTATTAGAAGAGATTGGTTAAAGATTCTGATTATTATTGTTTATTCAGTCGGATTTGCAGCTATTGTGGGTATGTTTATTAAGGACATAGTTTCACTTCCAAAAATCAATCATTCACATACCAGTCAACAATCAACGTCCAATCAGACGACTAATAGCCATCAGTCAAATAATAAGCAACCAAATAATTCTCAGCAAGCCGCTACTACACCCCAAAAAGCAGTTGAACCAAATAAAACAACAATCACAACACTTGTTGTTGAACCTATTGTATCTAACCCGGTTATTTTGAGTATTGTTAAGCATATTTTTTTCTTGCTTGTTTGGATTTTCCTATTTTTATTATTTCCGGTTGCCTTTGCTCGGCTTAAGAGATTGAAGGTTTTTAACTTTGAATTTGAGGTAGAAAAACAAGCAGAAAATCTCATTAATGTATTGAATGTAACCACTCAAAAAATTTATTTCCTTTCCAAATGGTCTAGAGAGGAATATGCAAACGGTTATGCTGAATTGGCTAAAAACTTTGAAAAGATTGAAGACGGTATTGAGTTGGTGCTAAAGTCTCTATGCGAGCATTATCTTGAAACCTGGGAATACGCTGTTGATTACAAGGTTTATACTGTCGAACGTTTTAAAAGAGATTACAAGATTCCAGTGGTTGTAAAGAATGCTTATGAACTGGCACTGAAGAGGATGGAAGGCATTCCAATCAATAAAGAAAACAAGGATCATATCTACATCAAAAATTACCTCTTAACGGTAGTAGAATATGAAGGAAAAGAATATGTTGTTACTTTGTCCAGTTTTGATTTAGAATTTGATGAGTATGATGCTATCTTATTATCGGGATTAATTTCATTGGCATTACAGTATTATGAAAGAACTGAAATGCTAGAATTATTAGAGTTGATTGATGTAGAAGAGGCTTGAAGAAATATCTCAAAAAGAGTAAAATAGTGTAAAGAGGTGATTATTATGCCAAGGAAAAGCAATATCACAATTACGTTGGAAGATACTAATACAGTATCAGTCAAGGCTATCAAGAAATACAGTAATAAAGCAAAAAACATTCTTAGTGGGAAAGCTTCTACAGGCAGTAATCGTAGCTCTAATATTAAAATAACCAATAACAGCATAATCACTAAAAAGGTGGTTCAATCGTAAATAGAAAAGGGCTAGAATCTTTATAGATTCTGGCCCTCTTAGTTTTTTATATGATAATAATTTGAAATGACTTGTTGAACCCTTTCATTATTACCAAACCAATTGCTTGCTCTAGTGATTTTATGTAGGTTCCAGGGGGCAACCTTTAAATTTGTAGGTGTTTCTGGATTTAAGATCATTTTTGCCTTTTTGACTAACTTTTTCTTTCGTTCAATATTCAATTCTTACCCCTCCCATTAATGTTGTATTAATAAATTTGACACTCAACCCTATTCGTAACTTTAATATTCCAGTGGTATTTCAATTTATACATATTTCATAATTATTAGTTCACTTGCTAAAGTATGACTTAAAACTAGTTTCGAAAAGATGAATAAATCCTTATTGTGCTCTAACGGGTGCAGGAGTTAAAGAAGGTGATCGCTGTGGCTAACGTGTTCTGTTTTGAGGTACAAAAAACAAAAACGCAGGTTAAAAAGTCAATTAATTATCACACTAAAAGGTACTGCAATTCACAGTACCTTTTTTGTATTGAAATTTCAGAGATTGGATATTTTTCTTCTATCATATGACTTAAATACCAAATTTTTTTAAAGGAAATTTAACATCCCCTATCAAAATAATAAAAGGGATGCTCGCTCAACCAGGATGAAAAGGTGATTTCAAATATAATCATTACTCTTATAAGTGTCATTTATTAACTTGAAAATACAATAAAAAACTATTTAAATCCTGCTATGATTTAAATGGGTAAAGGTTAAATCAACTGAAGTTAAAATTATAGATATATAATAAAAGAAGAAGTGCTAACACAGTTGAACTCAACAGTGCAAAGAACATTAAATATCTATTCCTTTCATCACGATAAGTTACTTAATTCGAGTGAAATAAAGACCGAGTATTCGCAACGTTGTAGAAAGTTCTATAACGTTGCTTTTTTTCATATGATTTGATGTGCCGATTCGTATGAAAATTGTTAAAAAAACGCTTTATATCAATAAAAAAAGGAATCCAAATCAATTCGATTTGATACCCTTTTTATAGTGTTTTTTTAAGTTTTGTACTCGAAAACAGCACCCGTTATTATTTGAAAGGCTTTTTTTATTAATCGTATTAGCAATAAACTTTGAGAAAACAGCCTTAAATTTATATATTTATAAATGTGATAGAAAAGATTCTTTTTAGAAGTATGCTCGGACCTTTTCTTCCATTTGATTCTTATTTTCTGCAAATTTTTCTTCACGTCCTCTATTTTCATTGGATGGGTGCGGAAAACCGAAAAGAATATGTTCTGATTTGAGTAGTTTTTCTTCTACTAGAAATTTAAATACTTCAGCTACTCTTTCTCCTAAGGGGATAATTAGAGGATTGTTCATATCGCTAAATTCTGTAACAAGATGTTCTATGACATATTTTTTTAAAAGTCCAGTGCTTAGGATTTTTGGTCCTTTAGAACCATTATAGTTACCACCGTTATAAAAAACAGGATAAGAAATAACTGAGGTTGTATGCACTAAATGACTTGCTTCATTGAAAAACTCATTGGTGGAAATAAGATTTAAGTATTGATGAAGCCCTAAATCATCCAACATTTGAACCAAATTTTCTCTCGTTTGACCTTTGTAGCTCGATTCGTTTTTTACTTGATGAAGAAGTTCTTCGTCCTTTACGTGTTGATTATTAGCGTTCAACACAGTTGAAAAGGATTGTTTCATTTGTTGTAAACCAGGAGTTATCCCGACGATCACCACTTTAGCAAACTTATTTACATATTCGAAGGGAGCATAATAAATTTCCAGCCGCTTCTTATCATCTTTCTCTAATAAAAAATGTCCACTCAGTATATGTTGTTTTGATAAAGAAGGGGGTAATGATTGGAGTTTTTTCTTATATTTATGGAATATAGAGTAATTTGCTACTGTCATAGGATATTCTCTCCCTTACTACTTTAGAATTTTTATTGTTAAGTATATCCACTTACATAAATTATTAAAATCAGAGTGGTGAACATAGAAAAATCCCTACCTGAATATATTGGGTATGGGGGTGGGACAAAATGACTATATTAAGAGCGGTTTATATGTTAGGATTTATGGTTTTAGCAACTTTTACTTTTGCGATGTTGGATAAAGTGTTTAATTTAGGATTAATTAGCGAAGAAGCTGCCGATGTTTTTACCACACTTTTTATATTAATTTGTACTGTTGTTTTCTTCATTCCTGGATTACGAAAAAGTTTTTCCAAGTGGTTTCTTTTGGATAGGAAGAAGATTGTTCAGTCCATCTGTTTTCCGATTCTCGCAGCCATTTTAATGGACTTTTTAGAAAATCTTTATCGTTTAATTCCTTATTGGTTAGGGTCCGATATTATTGGTGTAGGTTCTAATCAGATAACAACCATAAAGGGTGTTTCTGATCTCGGATTGGAATTAGGAACATCTATATTAGTCCCTTTTAACGAAGAGTTTATCTTTAGGTATTTAATGTTTGTCGGGGTGCCATTGCTCATTGTTTATACACTAAACGACTTTGATTGGTTTAATCGAATTAAGAGACTGATTGAAAAACGAAAAAAGATGTATTTAATCAGTTGGATTATTATCGTTAATCTGTTATTTGGGATGGCACACGGCCCTGACCTGTTAAGTTTCCCTATTTATTTTTCATCCGGAATTTTATTCACATTCTTTTTCTTGAGATATGGTTTCTTATCTGCTTGGCTTTCTCACGGTATGTCTAATTTATTCTCGGGGGTAGCACTTCAAATCATTCTAAACTTATTTGTCTAAAAGCCTCGTGTGGGGCTTATTTTTTTACGTTTGAAGTTTATTTAAGTTGAAGGCCAAACGAAGTTCTTGGGAGAGTAGTGGGTTTCGTCGGCGGGACAAACGGAGTGGAGACATTATAACGAAGTTTCCTTTCCTGGAAACACCAGACAGTGTAAGTTCGGTAGCAGAGTGCTCTATCCGGGGACACCAGAACAGCAAAAATACGTATTGTTTTGTTGCTCGAACCGAGAAAGGGGACACCCAAACAGTAGAAATTCAATGATTTATTTGCTCGGACCATATAAATCTGGTTCAGTGGGAAACAATCGACTAGTGTCCTGGCTACAACGAATCCAACTGGTCTATATAGTTCTGACTAATCTCTTCTTTTATTTATGATTACCCATAGTGCTCATACGTAGGGGAGAGGGATCCAAAGTTTATCAGCTGTTGCGGTATGTGAAGTGTTTGATAACAACCATTTCTCCATTTTCCTCACTTTTGTTTATAAATAGTCCATTTGAATCCATTTTTACTTCCATTTCTTTCTCCATTGTTTTTACATTTTGCGTTCACTTAACTCAGGTATCTGGGATCTGTTAGATCGTCACACTGTTTATATTTCATTGTTTAATTCATTGGTTTTTCCATTTGGCATTTTTGAGGTCTTGCGACCTCCTATTTCGGAAAAGAGGCACTATCTCAGTCATAGAGCAAAAATCCCCTTTAAGAAAAAGAGGGAAGGGGTAAGGATATACCAGGAGCGGGGCACTCTGCAAAAAGCGTGAAGGGAACATAAAATAAAAAGAATATTTGTGTGTATGGATAAATAAAAATGTTGCTGTCACCTAATCAACGATTGTGAGCATATTCGATAGGTAAACATTTGGGGCGGAGAGTGAAAATGTTGTATGCTGAAACTGTGGTCGTGGGGTTGTCCCAACATAGATAGATAAAATTTGAAATAAATCGAACGCATGTGCAATTTTTAAAGGAAACAAAGTTTTTGTTCCTGCTCCAAAAGTTGAAGCTATCGATACAACTGGTGCAGGTGATGCATTTATGTCAGCCCTCCTGTATTGCTTTCATGAAAAAGGTCAGCCGGACAGTCTCTCCCAATTACAAGAGTACCTTCAATTAGCGAATAAAGTTGGAGCTGCCGCGACGACCGAAAGGGGCTCATTGTCAGTTAATATGTTATCGCAGAAAATTATTGAATGATACGAATTTTCAAAATAGTGATTAACTAATACGACCATCTAATGTATAATGTGTAAAACAATATTAGAGAGGTTTTGTGACATGAACGCATATATAAAAGATCAGATTGAATTATTTCAAGAAAAGAATAAGAACCGTGGTTGCCTATTAGTTAGCTGTCCTGACCAACCTGGAATTGTGGCTGCGATTTCTAAATTTCTTTTTTCTTTTAACGCAAATATTATTGAATCCAGCCAATATTCCACCAACCCTGAAGGCGGCACATTTTTCATCCGAATCGAATTTGAATGTCCGAATTTAAAGGGTAAAGCAAAAGAGATGGAGAGCCAGTTTGCTGAAATTGGCAAAGAGTTTTCCATGGAATGGAACCTTACGCATGTTTATCATGTGAAAAAAGCGGCAATCTTTGTTTCAAAAGAACTTCATTGTTTGCTTGAACTTTTATGGGAATGGCAAAGCGGTGATTTAATGGCTGATATTGCCCTTGTGATCAGTAATCATGAAACGGCAAGAGAGGTTGTCGAAGGGCTGAACATCCCGTTTTATTACGTTCCAGCCAATAAAGATATTCGTGGACAAGCCGAAGCAGCACAACTTAAACTTCTAAAAGAGTATGAGATTGATTTCGTGGTATTGGCCCGCTACATGCAAATCTTATCTCCAACATTTGTCGAAGAAAATCCAAATAAAATTATTAATATTCACCATTCATTTTTACCAGCCTTTGTTGGTGCAAGACCATATGAACGGGCATTTGGCCGCGGTGTAAAATTGATTGGTGCCACTTCTCATTATGTAACAAATGACCTCGATGAAGGACCTATTATCGAACAAGATATCAGCCGGGTCGATCACCATGATAATGTCGATAGCCTTAAAAAAATCGGTCGTAGAATTGAAAGAAGTGTTTTGGCTCGAGCAGTGAAGTGGCATATCGAGGACCGCATAATTGTCCATCAAAATAAAACGATTGTTTTCTAAAAAATCCCTCTGAACGGGATTTTTTTTATTTGGTTTTGAAAAAATGAATTTTTCCATTTTTTCAATAAAAATCTTGAACTATTCGAAAGAAAGGTGAATATACATTTAAGAAAGAGCAGGGAGGGAAGAGACCTGAGTTTTCAAGCCGAACATTTGTCGGAGCCAAGAAGAAGAATCGTTCATGCGATTAAAACAAGTGGCGCTTCATCCATGAGCGAACTGGCCTCATTGCTAGATATGTCAGGTGAGGCTGTCCGTCAGCATCTCCTCCATTTAGAAAGGGATGGCTGGATTATCAGGATTTCTGAAAAGCAAAATGGCATTGGCCGGCCTCACATCCGATATCAATTAACCTCTGCTGGTGAACATCTCTTTGATAAGAATTATGATCACTTAACAATTGAAGTTCTTGACACGATGGTCAAACATCTCGGAATAAGTGCTCTGAAAAATGTACTTGCCGCGATGGTTGAAGAAAGGGTTCGTGAATGGGAACCTAAATTGTTGGGGCTTAGTACCAACGAAAGAATAAAGGTGCTTAAGGATTTTTACGCAAAAGATGACTCTTATATGGAAATAGTCAAAAAGGGTAAGAATGATTACTTAATTGAGCGGAATTGTCCCTTTCATAATGTTGCACTCGAACGTCCTATCTTGTGCAGTGTGACTATTTCAGTTCTTACACAATTACTTGGATGCAAGGTGCAAAGAGAACAGCGTCTACAGAATGGTGATGGCTGCTGCGCCTTTCGCATTCAACAAAATGAGCAAGTGAATCATCCCGCCCCTTGTTTAATCATCGAGGATGAACCCTCCAATCCCAAGTCAAAGGAATGATGTAAAATGACTAGTGATCAATATCTTTTATTATCTGAGAAGTTCCCAAGCTTGTTTAAACCCCATGCACAGGAAAACCATCGAAATTTAATGGATGTAAATTTTTTCACCACGGCAATTAGACAATTAATTCAATTGTGCGGGGATGATCCTGATCGAGATGGACTACAAGATACTCCATTTAGGGTACTCAAAGCATTTCTCGAGTACACGGAAGGTTATCATGAGGACCCAAAACACCATCTTGAGAAGACGTTTGATATTGAACATAAGGGACTGATTATAGTAAAGGATATTGAGTTCTTTTCGATGTGTGAACATCATTTTGCTCCTTTTTTTGGCGTGGCCCATGTAGGTTATATCCCAAATGAGAAAATCACTGGTTTATCAAAAATTGGTCGAATGGTGGATGGGTATGCGAAAAGATTTCAAGTGCAAGAACGGCTTACAACGCAGATCGCCGCCGCGATGGAAGAGGTTTTGGAGCCAGAAGGAACAATCGTTGTCATTGAAGCCAAACACATGTGTATGTGCAGCAGGGGAACGAAAAAATCCACTGCGTCCACCACAACGTCAAGCGTCCATGGAGTATTTGGCACACAACCTGATTTACGTTCTGAATTTTTTTCATTAATAAAAAACTGAGGAGATGTGATAAGAATGGAAAATCAAATTAAGATTAATGATAATGGACCATTGCAGGTAAGTGGTGATTTTCAGATCTTTGATTCTGAGGGCAAGGAATATCCAAAAAAGGCA
>Ga0182745_1001739_pt1 | contig 20387 bp, 13 predicted proteins | sample eDN3rd30CKraftBY_FD_128523 | JGI IMG/M metagenome (GOLD analysis project Ga0182745, IMG submission 128523) | Enriched backyard soil microbial communities from Emeryville, California, USA - eDNA 3rd pass 30_C Kraft BY (version 2) (version 2) | ecosystem: Environmental > Terrestrial > Soil >...
CATACCGGTCCCTGTCGCCCGCGGCGGAACAATTCCGGGCCGTCTCATTGAAATACCTGCCCAAGCTCGGGTCGGAACAGACGCTCAAGCCGCTCTGACGCAATGTCCCAGCCGGGACCACGGCAAGGACAGAAGCGGCAAAACTGCTGCGATGCATTCGGGCGGAAACATCGTATCCGCCCGGCGCGATGACTGTCAGCATCGTCTACATCCAGGGATGGGACGTCGCAAATTCACAGTGTGAGCACCACGCTATGCGGCAACCCGTCCAACGGCAACGCAATCGTCCCCCCTGCGCATTCCAGGGCAACGCCATCCATGGACGCCGCAGTCACGCCCCGGCCGCGCCGTGAAACATTGTCCACCCGAATGTCGTGGCGGCTCCCTTCTATTACAAGACACGCCTCGAATCCCGGCCAGGCAGCGGGAATGCAGGGATTCACCGTCAAGGCCCCCCCTGTTCGCTGAATGCCCAGGATACCTTCGACACCGGCACGGTACATCCAGCCCGCCGAGCCGGTATACCAGGTCCAGCCCCCACGGCCGGCATGGGGCGCCACGGAATAGACGTCTGCCGCCACCACATAGGGCTCGACCTGGTAGCGCTGTACCTCGGCCAGGCTACGCGTGTGGTTGACGGGGTTGAGCATGGAAAAGAGCTCGACGGCCTTGTTGCCGTCCCCCAGGGCCGTGTAGGCCAGGATCGCCCACAGGGCGGCGTGCGTGTATTGGCCGCCGTTCTCGCGCAGCCCTGGAGGATATCCCTGGATGTAGCCAGGATCCTGACCGAGGCGGTCGAAAGGCGGGGTGAACAGCAGCACAATGCCGTCATCATGCTTCACCAGATGCCTTTCGAGGCTGGACATGGCCATGGCGGCGCGCTCCGGCGGCGCCGCGCCCGACAACACGGCCCAGGACTGGGCAATGGAATCGATCCGGCATTCTTCGCCCTGGCGCGAGCCCAGCCAGGTACCGTCGTCGAAGGTGGCGCGCCGATACCATTCACCATCCCATGCGTGGATCTCCATGGCCTCGCGCAAGCGGCCGGCATGCTCGCGCCAGCTTGCCGCGCGCAGCGGATCCCGGTCGCGCGCCATGGGTTCGAACACACTGACGGTGTGCAAGAGCAGCCAGCCCAGCCATACGCTCTCGCCGTGTCCCGCCTGGCCCACCCGATTCATGCCGTCGTTCCAGTCACCGGTCCCGATCAGCGGCAATCCATACACGCCGGTCCGCGCCATGCACAGATCCAGACCACGTGCGCAGTGTTCGAACAAGGTGGCGACGTCTTCCGACGGCTTCGCCTGGAAGAATGCGTCATGCACATCCGCGCTGAGCGCAGGTCCCTCCACGAAGCCGACGGGCTCATCGAGCACCGCCTCGTCCCCACTGCGCAGGACGTAATTCGCCGCCGCGTGCGCCAGCCAGACGCAGTCGTCCGAGATGCGCGTACGCACCCCCTGCCCCGTCTGCGGCTGCCACCAGTGCTGCACGTCGCCTTCGGCGAACTGGCGGGAAGCGGCCCGCAGCAGTTGTCCGCGGGCCGCCTCGGGCATGATCAACATCAACGCCATGCTGTCCTGCAACTGGTCGCGAAACCCATACGCGCCGCTGGATTGGTAGAAAGCCGATCGGGCCCAAAGCCGGCACGCGATCGTCTGGTAGGGCAGCCAGCCGTTCAAGAGCACATCCATGGCGCGGTCCGGAGTCTTTACCTGCAAGGCGCCCAATCTTGCCTGCCAGCCCGAGGTCACCTGGCCGAGCACTTCGTCCAGGTCCAGCTGACGATAGCGCGACACCAGCGCCCGGGCCTCCTCGGCCGACCCGCACTGTCCCAGAAAAAAGACGACCTCCGCCGACTCGCCCGGTTTCAATACCACCACGCGCTGCAACGCGGCACATGGATCCAGGGCCGCACCGCAGCGGCCAGACAGGCTGGCGCTCCCCGTCAATGCCGCCGGGGCCGCCAATTCGCCGTTGTCTCCGAGAAACTCGCGCCGGTCCGCCGTTAGAGCGGTCTGGCTTCCGGCCAGGTCCGCGAAAGCCACGCGCTGAGCAAAATCGAGGCTCCATGGATTCGCCGCGAACACCGCGCCCGTAGCCGCATCGATCCGGGTAACCAGGAACGGCGCGGAGACACTGCGCGTCGTGCCCAGAACCCACTCCACATAGGCGGTGATGGACAGTTCGCGAGGCCGGCCCGAGTGATTGACGAGCGTCAGGCGCGAGATCTTGATCGGATCCTGCGTGGGCACATACTGGAGCAGTTCACTGGCTATCCCGTCATGCCTGTGCTCGAAGCGGCTGTAGCCAAAGCCGTGCCGCGCGACATAGGGCGCATCATCGCGTATCGGCGATGCCGTTGGACTCCAGAGATTTCCACTGGCCTCATCGCGCAGATAGAACACCTCGCCGGGCGGGTCCATCACCGGATCGTTCGACCACGGCGTCAACTGGTTGTCCCGGCTATTTTCCGACCAGGTGTAGCCGCAGCCTTCCGCCGATACCTGGAAGCCAAAACCCGGGTTGGCAACGACGTTGATCCAAGGCATCGGCGTACTCTGGCCGTCCTGCAGGCGGACGACGTACTCCTTGCCGTCCTGGCCGAAACCGCCCAGTCCGTTGAAGAACTCGAGCCCCGGCTCCTTCGAATGATTGGATAATGCCGTCATCAAGGCGGTGGACGCCGGGCGGGATGCCATATCCAGGCGGGGCGAGGACTCGACGATACGGGCAAGCTGCTCCGCCACCGACCCGTGACGCGCCAGCAACACGATACGGGCCACAGCCTGAATCAAGTCCTGGCCTTGCATGCTCACGAGGTCGGCGCGCAAGGCATAGACGGTGCCCTTTGCCAGCTCCTTGCCGAAATTCGGCCTGGCCTGGCTGCTGCGCACGGCCGTATCGATGGCATTCTGCAAGTCCTGCGTATACGAAGACGTGCGCTCGTTGAGAATGACCAGGTCCACCGCCAGCCGCTTCATCCGCCAATATTCGTGCGCGCGCAGTATCTGCCTGACCGGCGAGATGTCCTGCACATCGTCGATCTTGAGCAACACGATCGGGAAATCCCCGGAGATGCCGTATGGCCAAAGTCCGGACTGGCTGCCGGCGCCGCGAATGATGGCCGCCGACGGCACCCTGAACCGCGAATCCGGGTACAGCAATGGCGCGGCCAATCGCTGGGAGGCAGCCGCTTCCTCGGCATGCATCCCCAGATGGCGCAGCTGCACCTGGGCCTGTGTCCACGCCAGGGTCTCTGCGCGCTCGAAGGCGCTGCGATCATGATGCTTGTCCACGAGGTCCAGCAGCGCCTCGCGCGTATCAGCCACGAGCGTCCAGAATGAAACCCGCGCAACCTGGCCTGGCGCGACCCGTACGCTGTGCCTCAGGGAAAAAATGGGATCGAGTACCGTTCCGACGGTATTGGACAGCGGCCTTCCTTGGACAATATGCCCGGGCACCCACCCATGGGTTCGCCGATCGATGAAGCGGGCCCGGTCGGTTTCGTATTGCGCCGGCGCGATCGCCTCGCCCTCCACCACTGCAAAATGCGCTGCCCATATCCCGGGATCCTCGGGCGATCTCCGGCGCCGGGTTGCGACAAGGGCACCGAACTCGGGCAGGAATTCGGTTACCACGAACATCTTGGAGAAGGCAGGGTGAGCCCGGTCGGCAGCCGGCGTGGCCAGCACGAGTTCCGAGTATGAGGTCAGCTCGATCTCACGAGCGCGGCGGCCGCCATTCATCAGCAGCACACGGCGGACCTCGCCGTCATCCTCTCCGGACACGAGCACCTGCGTGGTCGTGGTCAACGAGCCGTCGCGGCGCATGAAATCCACGCGGTCTTCGGAAAAACCGATCCGGACTTGCTCCAGGTCCGTCCAGAACGGCTCCGGCGTGGCCGACCACGCGTGACCGCGCTGTATGTCGCGCGCGAACAGGTAGGACCCGGAGTCGTCGCGCGTGGCATCCCCATGCCATCGCGTGATGGCAATCTCACGCCAACGGCTGTATCCACCGCCGGCGGTGGTCACCATGACCGTATAGCGCCCATTGGACAACAAATGAGTATGGGGAGGGCCGGCCGGCAGGCGTTCGAAATGGCGCGTGGCGCCTTCCATTCCGCCGTCCCGGGCGGCAGCCGCCGACTTGACCCGGTCGGCGCGGGGATGGGCGAGCGCCACGTCGCGCGGCACACGTTCCTGAAGCAGGGACCCGCAGGCTTGAATCATGGGCTCGCGGTGGAAGCGATCGCGCATCCGCCCGTCAAACAGGGCATTGGCAATGGCGACGATGGTCATGCCCTGGTGATGAGCCATGAAACTGCGCACGATGGCCACCCCTTCATTCTCACGCAGCCTGGAGGGAGTGAAATCGAGCGCTTCATAGAAGCCATAGCGGCCCCGCGCGCCCAGTTGCTCCAGGCGGCGGAAGTTCTCTCGTGCTGCCTTGGGATCGACCATCGCGGCAAGACCGGTGGCATACGGCGCCACCACCCAGTCTTCGGACAATCCGCGCTTCAGTCCGAGGCCGGGAACGCCGAAGTTGAGGTACTGATAGGTGAACGCCATATCACGCGCGTTATAGGCCGACTCGGAAAATCCCCATGGCAGGTCCAGCTCCTCCGCATATTGCCGCTGGCGCCTCACGACCATGCGATTGGTCTGTTCCAGCAGACTGCCCATCGGCGCACGCATGACCAATGAGGGCATCAGGTACTCGAACATCGAACCTGACCACGAGATCAGCGTGGCCCGGGCGGCAACAGGTGTCGACGTGCGTCCCAGACGCATCCAGTGACGGGTAGGCACATCCCCCTTTGCAATAGCGAACAAGCTGGCCAGCCGCGCCTCCGATGCCAGCAGATCGTAGCAGCCTGGATCACGGCTGCCGTCGATCAGGGAATAGCCGATGGAAAGCAGCTTGCGCTCCGGGTCCAGCAGAAACGAGAAATCCATCGCCAATGCCATTTCGCGCGCGGTATGCGCCAGGGCTCGCAAACGAGCATCGATTGCCTCGGGACATCGCGCGCCGGCGTCGGCGTCCTCGCGATGCTCCCGAATGGCAACCGACAGCGCATCCATCCAAAATGCCAGGTCCAGGCTGTGTTCATCCGCCTCGACGGGTACCAACGCCTGGGCCGCGCCGGCAGCCTTCGCCGCCAGGCGGCCGAGCGAAGGCAGCAGAGAGGCCACCTCCTGCGGCCCCTGCAGCAGCGTATTCATCTCTTCCAGCAGATCGGCAAGCTGTCGAAGACGTTCATCCCCCGCAGCGGTCATGTCTGAAAGCGTCTCGCTCGCGAGCGCCAGGTCGTCACACAGCCCGGAACGCACCTCCCGGCTGGAGAAGTCCTTCGCCCACTCTTCACACGTATTGGCAAGCGCGATCAGGTGGCCGGCGAGATTGCCGCTGTCGACCGATGACACATAGGCGGGCTGGAGCACACGCAAGTCGTCGGTGGCATACCAGTTGAACAGGTGACCGTTGTACCGCTCCAGCCTGCCCACCGACGAAAGCGTGTCTTCCAGGCGCTTGATGGCGCGGCATGTGCCAACCCATCCAAAATCGCGCGCCGCGACCACCGACAAGAGATACAAGCCTATGTTCGTCGGCGAGGTACGCCGAGCCAACACGGGTTTGGGCGTCTCCTGAAAATTGTCGGGCGGCAGCATATGGTCATCCGCCGTCACGAAAGTCTCAAAGAATCGCCATGTCCGGCGAGCCGTGCGGCGCAAGGATAAGGCGGTCGGTGCCGATACGCGCAGTTGCGCCGCCATCGCGGACGGCCGGCTTATCCACCACGCGCAAGCCGGCGCCCCCAGCCACGCCAGCGCAAATGGCAAGAGCAACATCCAGGACCCGGGCTGCATGGCCATCACGCCGGCAGCCATGACCGCCGACAGAAAAACGCTTTGCCACATCGAGCGATAGACGCCCGCCAGGCCCAACCGCGCCGAGCCGGTCAACTGCGCGGCAGTCGTCCACTCAAGGAGATGCCGACGGGTGACAAAGAGCCGCAGCAGAGTTCGACCGATCGCATCGGCCATCTTCCAGGCACTATCGGCCAGGAAGGTAAACGACACCAGGATATGCTCTCCGGCGATGGCCAGATCCTGGCCAAAGAGCATGGTTCGGTTGCGCAGCGAGACACCGCTGCGGCGCGCCGCCACGAAGCTCAGCGATGAGAGCGCAGCCGGAATGGCATGGCACAGGACGACTGCCAGCGTGGCAAGCGCCGCTGCGGGCAAGGGCAGCAACCAGCCTGCGCCCAGAGCCAGAAAACTCGCCGGCGCCAGCAACGAGCGGCGCAGATTGTCCAGCATCTTGCCTCGTCCTATCGGCGGCACGGCAAGATTGCCGGCAATGCGTCCGAACAGCCAGGGTAGCAATTGCCAGTCGCCGCGCGTCCACCGGTGGGCTCGCCGGGAAGCCACGTCATAGCGCGCGGGAAACTCCTCGATGACCTCGATATCCGACGCCAGGCCCGCTCGCGCGAATATTCCTTCAAACAGATCATGGCTGAGCATGGCGTTCTCGGGCACCCGACCGGCCAACGCCGCCTCGAAGGCATCGATGTCGTAGATGCCTTTGCCCGTGTAAGAACCCTCGCCGAACAAATCCTGGTAGACATCGGAGGCGGCGGCGGCATAGTGATCCATCCCTCCCGGGCTGGAAAATATCCGCTGGTAAATGGAACCCTTGCGGTGCAGAGGCAGGGAAGGCGTAACCCTGGGCTGCAGGATGGCATATCCTTCGACTATGCGCTGCCTGGCGGCATCGAATCGCGGCCTGTTCAAAGGATGGGCCATTTTCCCGATCAGCTTCTGGGCCGCATCTCTGGGCAGGCGGGTATCGGCATCCAGAGTAAGGACGTAGCGCACGCCTTGCGGCACATGCTGGGTCAAGCCCGGGATGCCGGCATAGCTGGTGTTCGTTGCGCCGCGCAACAGCCGATTCAACTCATGGAGCTTGCCCCGCTTGCGCTCCCACCCCATCCATATGCCCTCCGTCTCGTTAAACAGCCTACGACGGCTCAGCAGCAAGAACCGGCTGCCGCCCGGCGCCGGGCCGTGCCGCAGATTGAGCTGGGCGACAGCAGCGGCTCCCGCCGCCAGGATCGGTTCATCGGCCGGAATCGTTTCGGTATCCGCATCCGGCCCATCGGCAAGCAAGGCATAAACGAGGTCGCCGCCCGCACCTGACAGATAAAGCACCTCCAACTGCTCGACGTGGGCCAGCATTTCCTCTTCGCTGCTCAGCAGCGTGGGAACGGCAACCAATGTCCTGTACTCTTCCGGCACATGCTGCGTAAGGTCGACTGCGGGCAGCACCGATGCGCCGAGTTTCCAGGTAATGGTCCGGTTCAGAAGCACGATGGCGAACTCGGAAACCGGAAAAAGCGCCAAGAGCAGGAATGCCGCCATCCCGCCCGCCGCCATGCCGGGCGTCCATAGCGTCCACCACACCAGGGCGGTCAGCGCCGCGCTTGCGCTCATGATGGCACCCGCATAACCCGCGATTCCGCCTCGTACGGCCATCCGATCCAGGCCGACCCTCCAGGGTGCCGAATAACCTATCCGGGTCTCCAGCGCAGGCCGCCCCGCGGCGATAAGGTAATAGCCCGGGTCGCTCACGCGCGCCCTGTCGGCCTCCTGCGCATCGGCCGCCGCAACGCGGGCGGCGTCCAGCGCAGCCTGCGTCACCTGTATCTCGGTCAGGGCCGAGCCGCGCGCCAGTTGCTCTATCTCCTTGCGATACAGGTCGCGGGTGGAGAAATCCATTTCGCCAAAGCCGCTGGACGTCCGCAGGAGCTCGTCAGGCAGGCTTACGCTTTCGAACCAGTCCGCCCAATCGATGTCCGAAATCAGGCGCATGCTGGTGATGACGTTGCGTACGCTGACATTGGATGCGCCCTGCCGCTGCTGCGCCTTCTCCACGACATCGTCTCTGGAGCTGCCCTGCTTGACGAGGCGCTCCTCCAGCCAGGCCAAGGCCGGTGTCTCGCGCGGGTCCTGATCGCGCAGCTGCTTGCTCAACTGCGCAGCGAAGACTTCCGACAAGGGCCCCATCGAGGCCATCCTCGCATTCAAGCCCGACACGGTGCCTGCCGAGCCTGGCCGCAGCAGTCCATCGGCCATCTCGTCGGCGCTATCGCGTGCCGCGCGTCCGGCGCCGATTTCTTCGGCCAGGCGGCGCAGGTTCTCGACCAACACGATGCGCAAGGTGATGGCTACGGCCCACAACTCGCCGATCGTGAGGGGGCGCACCGACTGGTATGCCGAAATGAAACGGTGCAAGACCTCCGGATCGAAGTTGCTGTCGGTGTGGGCGACGAACGCCCAGGCCACGCCCAGTACACGCGGATAACCCGCGAAGGGACCGGAAGATAATTTGGGTAATTGCCGGTAGAACCCGGGGGGAAGATCATCGCGGACCTGGCGGACCTGCTCTTCCACGACATGGTAGTTATCGAGCAGCCATTCTGCCGCCGGTTCCACCGTGCGGCCGCCTTCGAGTTCCGCGGCGCTTGCATGATAGGCAGCCAGCAGCGCTGCGGCGTTGTCGTCAAGGCGCCGGTGCAAGGAAGAAACCCGGCGCGGCCTCGACGTGATTTCCTGCGCCGCGGCCAGGCTGCGAGCATGTTGGGCAAGACGCTCTACCCCGAACAGCTCATGCCTGACCGGAGTCTTGTCGTTCCAGGGCGAACCTCTGGCTACTTTTTCTTGGGGTCCGATTGAGCGCCTCCCTTGGAGGAGGCCGCGCCGGATCCGGCAACGGGGATGGGAGGAGCCTTGGGAGGCTGCTTGGGCTTCTTCGGTTCTCTATTGCCGCGAATCTGACCTTTGGCCATGATAGACGCTCCTGTGGGGCGAGCATATGAACAATGCTCGACCCAGCATACAGTGTTCCGTAGGCCCCGGAGCATCTTTTTTGCTACCGGACTGCACGGCGGATCGAAAAAGAAAAATGGGGCAACGCTCGAATGAGCGTATGCTGTTTGCAGGCTGCCTCGTTGCATGTTGCCTCGCTGCAGGACCTATGGAGAGCAATCATGGAAAAGAAAGGACGGCCAATGAAGAAGAAAAAACCGGTGCTGCCAGTTGCGCCGTTGAACTGGGCGCAACCAGGGGCCGCTTCAGCGGCAAAGCCGCCTCAAGACAACAAGCCGCTGCCGCGAACCGTGGGACGCGGGCGCTAGCAGCGGGACGCTCCGCATCACGGGATCTCATCGTCCATATGCACGGCCTGGACCAGGCACAGCCAGCGCCCCCAAAAAACCGACCAAAACGGCCAGGTACACCACGCCCGCCTTTTCCCAATAGCGTCCCATGACCTGCGCAAATCAGAGGGGTCGGCTGCACCGGCCGCCTCACAGCCTCTCAATTTGCGCGGGCTCACCAACAAGAAGCCTGTCGAACCCGGGACTCCAATTCGGTCTCGCACCGAATCCGGGGAGCAGGCCAGCAGTTGAATCAGACGGCCTGCCCTCTAGCGTCGCCCGCTGTGGGCCGCTGCAAGTGGGCCGAAACGTCGATTTGCTTGATGACCTTGCGAAGCTCTTCTACCAGCTTCGTATACATGCGATGCCGATTCGTCGCGATATACAGCTGGTTATACAAGACGGGCGACTCGATTCTGCTTACGCCGTAGCGTGCATATCCGCCCACTGCTCTTACGGCCCCACCCGATAGGATCCCATATCCCAACCGCGACGCTACCAGGTCCAGAATGTTCGCCGTCGTGTCGACCTCCACACATACGTTGAGCTCGACCTTGTGACGTGTTGCGGCCGCATCCACGATCGTACGGGTAGCATTCGGAATACGTGGCAGTATGAGCGGATAAGACTGCAGTTGGCGAAAGGGTGTCGACTCCGGCAGTTGTTTGCCCGACACGCGCGGACCGACCAGCACCAACTCTTCTGAATGGACCAGCTCGACGTCCAGCTCCGCAGTATATGGTGGGTCAAACAGCAATGCGATGTCCACCCTGCCCAGGGTCAACCATTCATGCAACACCGCGCTGCCGCCTTCGGCGACCGAAATGGACGCCTCGGGAAACTGCCGCCTGAACGCCTGAACCAGGATTTTCGTCAGCACATTCGCGACGCGGGTAGGAAGCCCGAGGATCACCCGCCCCCGAGGCGCCACGCGCAATTCGTCGAGTTCCCCGAAAGCATGGCGTGCCGTCTCGAGAATGATGCTCCCATGCTGGAGCAAGCACTGTCCGGCCGGGGTCAACTCAACGCCGCGGCCGTTACGGTGCAAAAGCGTGTGCCGCAGTTGCACCTCAAGGGCCCTGATATGCCTGCTCAAGGACGATTGCGGTACGCCGAGCATCAACGAGGCTCTCGTAAAACTCCCAACTTCGGCGACACGTACGAAATGCTCGATCTGAGTCAAATTCATGGCGATCTCATCACCTAGATGGAAGTGGAGAGGTGAGGAAACTCACCACCACGATGCCGGCCGCCTCGAAGCAGCCCTGGCGTGTGCTGTCCAGGAAGATCTTATGACATTTCGTCGTTGGGATGGGAGCCCCGGCTCGGCCCAGCCGAGCCGGCAAATCCCGAGGAGCGCGAACCGTCAGTTCCCGGCGGGCCCGCCTACGGCGCGACGTAAGATGTTCTGCACTGTCGACCCTACCGACAGCAGATATCGGTCTTCCATATGGCGTCCCATCAGGCTGATACCGACGGGAGCCTCGCCCGCCGCATGACATGGGATTGAGATCGCACAGCGGTCAAGAAAATTGGAAAGGCCCGGATTGCGAGTGGCACGCAAGCTATTCGACAGCCACAGACTTTCGTCCGCGAGGATAGGATCGAGTAACGGCGCGACCATCTGTACCGTTGGCATGATCAACGCATCGAACCCTAGATCCACTCGGGAAAAACGCTGTATCAGCCTGGAGCGGGCATTGAGCAGTTCAATATAGTCTGCGGCGAGGATGTCGGCGCCGCGCTCAAAGCGGGCGGCTATGAGCGGGTCATAGTCGCATCGGCAGGAATCGAGATACCTGCGGTGAAAGGCATATCCCTCCGAAACTGAAAACCCGAAATTAGCCATGCTTTGGATGACTTCCGCAAACTCGGTGCAGGGTAATTCGGTCAACCGCACTCCAGCGCGAGAAAGCGCGTCGAGCGCTCGCGCGAAGGCTGCCGCCACGGCCTGGTCGAGGTCGTCCTGGACGACGGTGGTCGGAACGCCGATCCTCAAGCGTTCCGGTGGCGGCGGCGCGAACGATTCGCCGTCCTGAGCGATGACGGCGTCGATAGCGGCGCAGCACTCCACCGACCGGCCCAGGGGCCCAATCGAGTCGACCGAGGGAGCCAGCGGCAAGGCGCCCGTCAGCGGTACCCGTCGGGCCGTCGGCTTGAAGCCCACGATGCCGCAGAATGCTGCGGGAACCTGGACGGAACCAGCCGTATCGCTTCCGATCGCCGCAGTCACCATGTCGTCGGCGACGGAAACGGCGGCCCCCGAGGAGGAACCGCCAGGAACCCGACCCGTCTTGCGGTCATAAGGATTCAAGGGAGTTCCGTAATGGGCATTCGTACCGAGAGCCCCCATCGCGAACTCGGTCATGTTGGTCGTGCCGACGATCACCGCTCCGGCCGCCCTGAGCCTCGACACGACGATGGCATCGGACTCGGCCGCCGGGCGCTTCTGCATGAGCATGGAGCCTGACAGCGTGGCGACACCCGCGACGTCGAACAAATCCTTGATGGAAACCAGGAGTCCGTCCAGCGGTCCGGTCGGACATCCTGCCTGTCTTCGCAAATCGGAGGCGGCGGCGGCGGCGAGGGCTTCCTTCTCGAAGAGCCGGATGAATGTCCGAGAACCTTCCCCCTTTGGATCCCGGATATATTCAAAAGCGTCTCTTGCGAGTCGACAAGTCGTCATCGCTCCTTTCTCCATTTTGGCTTGGATCCCCGCGAACGTTCCCCCCGGCACCCGGTTCATCGTTCGCTCAACCTGCCGGCTCGAGATTCAGAAAAAAGAACATCATCTGGTAGAAGCGATCCCGGTTCCTGCCCAGCGGCGCAATGTGTGCGGAGTTGGATATCATCGAAAAATGCTTGTCGCTGTTGGGCAGCGCCATGTAGAACGCGATGATGTCTTCAAGCGTGGCGATGCCGTCGTGCTCGCCACGCATGATGTACACCGGGCATTGGATCTTTGCGGGATCAACCAGGGGCAACTTGCTGCACATGTCGACAAACGTCCCCGACGGCACGGAGTCGCCATCTTTGAGCGCAGCATCCGCAAGTGCGTCCGGCACTCCGGCCTCGACCGTCAGACTTTCCGGGTCGTCGCGCAACAATGACGCGCGCAGCGATTTCCGGGTCACGGCACGGCGGTTCGACGCCAAGTAGGAATCGAGCCCTTCCCTTCGCTTCTCGAGGGTACGCGAGCCGTCACCTGTCCACACGAATGCATCGAGGATCACTCGCGACACCCGGTCCGGACGGCGCTGCGCAAAAAGCGCAGCCCGCAAGGAACCCGAAGACTGGCCGTAGTACATGGCCGACTTGGCTCCGGTCCGCTCCTCGATCAACGCGGCAACCGCCTCGAGGTCATCCGCACCTGACGAAATATCGGAATTGCTGTCGGTACGCGACGATCGCCCGTACCCTTCGTGATCCACGGTCCAGACGTCGTACCCCTCCTGCGCGCACCGGTCCATCATCGAATAGCCCGTCTTGCCGGGGACTTGCAGGTCGTAGCCAGGCAGAGCGGCGAAGGAAGAACCATGGACCAGGAATAGAACCGGCCTCGGGTTCGACGTGGACGGCTTCTCTTTGCACCGGCGATAGACTTGGAGGACGACGTCGTCGCCCTTCTTGACGGTGTACTCCGCACTCCAGTTGCTGCTCATGGGGATGCTCCAAAAATTGGGGGTTATGCGCTCAGGATTGCTCCGAGCCTGGAATGACCCCCGGAGGAAGGGTGAAGCAGTACTCGGCTACGTCCTCGGGATGGCAGAACCAGATCCGGTCGCGCAAGGAGTGGTCAACCATATGCTTCAGCGCGTCGCGGAAAGGCCGGAGGCGATAAGGCTGTCCAAAGATGAAGGGATGAATGGAGATGTTGTAAACAAGGGGGTGCGCCTCGCACTGCGCGAGCATCTCCTCAAACTGATCCACCATCATTTCGCAGAAATCACGTGGGGTGTGCGCACGATGGATTGCCTGCTGCGCGTCGTTGAGCTCCACCGGATACGGAATCGACAGGAGCTTGCCCGATCGGGTATTCATGTAGAAAGGCTGATCGTCCGCGGGCCAATCCATCGTGTACTTATAGCCCGCTTCCTTGAGCAGATCCGGCGTGGTCGCATTCTCCGACGCACCAGGCCCCATCCAGCCTTTAGGCGGTTTGCCCTCGTGCCGCCGGAACGTTTCGGTCACTTCCTGGATGACGCGCGCCTCGTCCGTCTCCCAAATGAAATCACGCAGGTTCTCGGAGTTCGAGCGCCCGTGCGCCACGATTTCATCGCCGCGTCGTCTGATCGCCTCGAAAACCTGCGGGGCGTGATCATAAAGCAGGCTATTCGTGTTGTGCGCAACCGGCAGCTTCAGGTCGTCGAAGAGATCAAAAAGACGCCACACCCCGATCCGGTTGCCATAGTCGCGCCATGAATAGTTACGGTGATTCTGGGGCTCGCCGTGCTTGGCGGGATCCATGCCTCGACCTTTGCCATATGCAAAGCACTCGATATTGGTCGTCAGGCAAAATGCAAGGCGACGTCCATCTGGCCAGCTGTAATCCTTGCGTTCTGTCAGCGGAACGTAGTCGTAACGGCTATGGCGGGACAAGCGTGTTTCCATGATCACTCTCCTCGTCTGTGGTCAAAGCATCAATCGACGCGCGCACCGGATTTGTGCACCGCGCTTTCGTACTTCTTGATATCGCTGGCAATCAGCGCCTCCATCTCCTCGCCGGTGCTCGTCACGAGCTCGGCGCTGTTCGCCTCATAGAATGCTTTCAGCTCCGGCGATTGCACGGCCTTCTGGATCTCCTTGCGCAGCCGATCGGCTAGCTCGGCAGGCAACCCGGGAGGCGCCATGACGCCGTTGTAAAGAACCACGACATAGTCCGAAACGCCCGCCTCGGCCATGGTGGGCACGTCCGGCATGACCCTCGCCCGATTGCTCGTGGTAACGGCGATGGGACGCACCCGCCCTGATTGATAGAGCGGCACAGCCGTTGGCATGGTTGCGAAGGTGACCGTAAGATCGCCACCTACCAATGCCATCGTCGCAGCGGTTGCTCCTTTGTAAGGAACGTGCATCAGGTCGATGCCCATGCGCTGCTTGAGCATCTCGCCGGACAAATGGAGGATGGTGCCGATGCCAGATGACCCATAGTTCAATGACCCGGGTTTTCTCTTGGCCGCTTCTACAAGGTCCTTGACGGACTTGATCGACGACGTCGGATTCACGACCATCACCAGCGGCGTGGAGGCGACGAGCGTCAGAGGCGTGAAGTCCTTGAGAGAGTCGTAGCGCAGCTTCGGATACAGGCTCGCGTTGATCGCATGCGTCGTCAGATCCTGCATGAAAAGCGTGTAGCCATCGGGCGGCGCCTTGGCAACATATTCGGCGGCAATGGTGGTGCCTGCCCCCGGCTTATTCTCCACGATCACGCTTTGCCCCATCTGCTCGCCCAGCACCTTCGCGAGCACCCGGGCCAGATTGTCGGAGATGCCCGAGGCGGGAAAGCCGACGACGATACGGATGGGCTTTGACGGATAAGGCTGCGCCGTCGCGGACGCGGCCAGGGTGCAACTCAGAGTAGACATGAGCACCAATACAGCCCGTGAAAAACGGCTCGATTTCATAACAAACTCCACTGAATGGCAGTTGCATTGAAGAAAGAGCAAGGTCACCAAAGTTGCTCGAACAGCGCTCCTTCCGGCCGGGCCATTATGGAAGCAGCGAATGCGTGGTAGTCGCCGGAAGCGGTAAAGTTGTTATGCACTTTCCGGATATCCGGCCTCGACGTGCCGCAACGAGAACGGCACCACCTCCACACTTACATGTGGCGGCGGGGACGCAAGCCCGAGCGCACGCGTCCACTTGAACGCGTGCATCGGATCCACTGCGAATTGGAGCTGCTGGTTGAGGTCAAACCGTACGAGTCTTGGTCGTCAGGCGCGAAATCGCTGGCAGACCAACGGTCGAACATATCGGTGCGGGATGGATGAAGCGGACGTCCGGCGAGGAATCCAGCATGGCGCGGAGAGGCGAGTTCCGGGTGAGCGCCTCCCGCGAAGAAACCCGAGCCGGATCCGGCAACGAGAATGGGGAGCCTTGGGGCCTGCGTGGGCTCTACGGCTTGAAGGCCCGGCGGCGAGCCCTACTTCAGGCCCAAAGATTCGACCAATGCGGTCACGCGCTTGACATCCCGCTCCAGATAGTCCGCAAATTCGCCGGGTGAATAAGGATGTGCGGGCAGGAAGCCTTGCGCTCTCAAGGTTTCGGCAACCTTCGGCGTACGGACCACCGCTTCGATGTCATCGTGGATCTTCTGCAGAACGTCCTTGGGCGTTCCTGCCGGTGCGAGCACGCCATACCAGGTCGCCGCCTCGAAACCCTTGAGATCACCGGCTTCCGCAATCGTGGGAGTGTCGGGGAGAATGGGCGATCGCGTGCTTGAGCTGACCGCGAGCGCCTTGAGCCGACCCGAATTGATCAGCGGCAGCGCTGTGTTGATCGGCGTGATGGTCATGTTCACCTCGTTACCCATGACCGCCGTGATGATCGGGCCGGTACCCCGATACGGCACATTGAGCATGGTTGTATCGATGCGCTGGAGGAACTGAGCCATTTTCAACGCCGGTTCCGTCCTGGCCCCGGTGGAGCCATAGGTGAGTTGGCCTGGCTTGGCCTTCGCCATGGCGATCAGTTCTTTCAGGTTCTGTACATTGAAGGACAGGCTGACGACGAGGGCGGCCGGCTGGGTCGCCAACATGGCAACCGGTGCGAAACTCTTGACCGAATCGAACGCGACCTTGAACGAAGGGGGCACAGCGAACGAGCCATTGACGAAAAGCAGCGTGTGTCCGTCTGGAGCCGATCGTGCGACGTAGTCCGAGGCGATGGTACCCTCGGCGCCCGGGCGGTTATCGACGATCGCCGCTTCGCCCCATTTTTCACCTAGCTCCGTGGCGATCAAACGCGCAATGACGTCCGTCCCGCCTCCTGGCGCAAATCCCACCACCATGCGTACGGGTTTGACCGGAAAATCCGCCGCCAGCGCGGCGGGGGCGCCGAATACCGGAATCAGCGACGCACATATCGCCAGCATCCGGCCTTGTCTCCTTACTGCTTTTTGCATGTTCATACCTATCAAACAATATTACGGTTTGGGGCGGGTCGCGCTGGAGTTGAGGTGTCCTTCGCCCCGGAACAAGGGCACCAGGACATGGCTCTTGAAGCGCCACTGCGAGTCTTCACCCAGGCGGCATTCGTTTTTCAAATCGGCGACCATGGTGGGCGCCTTGGATGGCAGGATGGGAGTGCCGTCGGCGGCGAAAAGCGTAATGGTGCCGGTGACCCACGCGGTCCTGCCGTCGGCATCGAGGCTGAAGCTCAGGTTGTTGACGATGTGCCTGGCCACGCGCGCGCCGCGGGTGCGGCGCCAGGCATAAAACTCACGGATGGCTTCGCGCCCTTCGTGCCTGGTCTCGCCCACCGAAAAGAGACCGTCTTCGGTATAGAGGTCATGGGCCGTGGCACCCTGGTTATGGTTGACATCGTGCCAGTGGCGCACTTCGAGGTTGTAAAGCGCATACCAGAGCGCGACCGGGTCTTGTTGGTTTTCACCAAGTGTCGAGTTCGTCATGATTCCGGGTTCTGTCAGGCGAAGAAGCGTGACGGATAGGTCACTTCGTCGGGCTCTTGCGTGTTCATCCAGCGCGCGATCTCACCATGCGTCGTGAACCAGACATCCGGGAATTGCGAAAAGTACTCGATCAGCCGGCGGAAAATCGCCACCATGGTCGGCCGCCCGCCCGAGTGGCAGTGCAGAGTGAGGTTCAGCAGAGAACCCGGCTCGTAGCGATACAGATAATCGAAGCTCTCTTTGTAGACGTCGTAGTAATCCCGCGGGTTGCCCTTCAAGATCCGGTTGTCCGAAAACTCCGTAGGTGGAATCGAAATGATCGACCCGTGCCGGGTGCGGATCCTCGTCGGCAGATCGGTGTCCTTGCGATCTGCAAACCACGACACGCCTTCCTTGATCAGGATGTCGACGGCCTCGTCCGTGCCGGCGCTGGCCGTGCTCTTCCAGCCTTCCGGCCGCTTGCCGGATGCCTGCTCGAGCATGTCGAAGCTGGTACGGATGTTGGTCAGTTGTTCGTCCGGCGTCATCTCCACCAACGATTCGTTCTGCCAGATGCCGTGCGCAGCCAGGTCGTGGCCGGATTGGACCACCTGCTTGATCGCCGCGGGATACAGCTCGGCGCACTTGCCGTTGGTGACGAAGGTGCCCCGAATCTTGAGGTCGTCCAGGGCCCGGATGATGCGCCAGATTCCCACCTTGCAGCCGTACTGCGACCAGGTGATGCCGCTGGTATCGACAAAGCCCTTCTTGACTCCGGTGGTCTGTACCGAATAACTGGGTGCGCAGCCGTCCGACCAGAGTTCGACCTGCGCATTGATGTAAATTGCGATCCGTTTTCCGTCGGGCCAACTGAACTTCGATTGCGCCGCCATCTCCATCTCTCCAATATTTCCAGGTTGCCTATGGCCGGATGTCTCGGGAAAGCCGGTCATGCCGGCTGGCGAAAAAAGTAGCACCGGCGCGCCGCGCAGTGGCGACGATATCAAGTATGTGATTTCGCCCAAGAAGGTCGCCTCCCTTCTTCGCGCACGGCATCGCGGCGCGGAAAGCGCTCCGCAACACCTCGACCGGCGGTCGATCATCATTTTTCGCGAAAGCGCCCAACAGCGAACCGGCAGGCATGCGAAGGCGCAGTTCCACCCGCGGCGGCTACTTGGCACACACCGCGCGGCTGAACCGATGTATATAAACAACGTTTTCCCGCCGCCGCCCGCTCGATGCCACGGTAGCGATGCCCGTTGCCGCGCCCCGCGCGGATCCCGGCGTGCGCAATCCGCGCATCGGGCTCTTGCCTTGGGTGCTTGGCGGTGAGCAGAGCGCGCCCGCCGGTGCCCACAACAGTGCCGCCAGGCATCCAGCGGCGGGATGGCTGCGGCGGCAATTTATACTACCGCCTCGCTTCGGGCCTCTCCCGCAGCGAGACTTTCCTCCGGATCCATGAGCACTTCCATCGCCCCCTCACCCCGCAGCAGGCTATGACGGCCGCCTACTGGGGACTCTACCTCTCCGCCGTGCTGGCCAGCACCTTGAGCCCTGGACCGGCGGTCCTGCTGGCCATGTCCAATGCCGCAGCCTGGGGCTGCCGCGCATCGGTCTTTTCCACTCTGGGCAATGTGGCCGGACTGGTCGCCCTGGCGATAGCCGCCCTGGTCGGCATAGGCGGTGTGCTGCTTGCATCCAGCCTCGCCTACGCCATCCTGCAAACGGCGGGAGCCGCCTACCTGGTTTATCTCGGTGCAAGAAAATGGCGTATGGCCGCGGCTCCCCTGGCAGCCGCAAGCCGCGAGAGCATGCCTTCATCGGCCAACCTCTTCATCCAAGGCATGCTCGTCGCGCTGTCCAACCCCAAGGCCATTCTCTTCTTCCTGGCATTGCTGCCGCAATTCATCCTGGCCAGCCGGCCCCTGCTGCCGCAGTTCGCTGCCCTCACGGCAGTCCTGTCGGCCTTTTCCTTCACGGCACTGATGGGCTACGCGATGCTCGCGCGAGCGGGGCGGAAGTTTGCCCGGCGAAGCACCTGCCTTGCGATGGCGAACCGCGTGGTCGCCGTCATTTTCATGGCCTTGGGCGCGGCGATGATGATCAAGGCCGTCATTCCGGCTATGAGCGCTTTCCACTGAAAGCGCCCGCCACCGTTTGCCGTCATTGAAACCTCAGCCTCGTATCTGAACACCTTCGCTTGCCAGTTTTTTCCACCAATCGAATTGATCTTGCATTCTCTCTCTTAGGCCTTTTGGCGAGCGGTGAGCGGCAAGCATGCCCACGTCCACACTCCCGAGGAGATTGCGGCACGTCGCCGCGGCCGGCCTGCCGGATCGGTCGCGGCCGTCCGCAAATCGGCTACGACGATACGGTTTGACGAAGAAGTCCTGAGCGCCTTCCGGGCTACCGGCAATGGCTGGCAGACACGGATGAACAACGCCCTCAAAGATTGGCTCAAGACGCATTCTCCCGGATAAGGCGCACTGCCCACAAAGCAAAAAAGCCACCCCTGGGGTGGCTTTGTCTTGTCTGGGCGCAACTCTGTCCCGACTCGCGAATTATAGGCTGATGTTTCGACCCCCCAATCGAACACCTGCCCCACCCACATCCGGACCTTCCGCACGTAGACCAGTAGTCCCTGGGCGTCCATACGGTTAAGCGGCACCAGCAGATCGTCACGGGTAATGGAGCCGAGATCCCGATCGCCCAGGTCCGGACCAAGGTGAGCTTCGATCGCATTCTTGGCGTTCTTGCGGTACTGCTCGCTGAGTGCGAGCTGACCATCCCAGTAAGTCTCGCTCGCCACCTTGAGCGTCATAGTCGGCTTCGGCGGTTCGGGCTTGGCACGCGGGCCCTCGCCAGCACGCAGCTTCACCTGCAGCTCATCGCGTTTCTCTCGCGCGGCCGCCAGAGATACCCTGCGGATACGGGCCAAACGCGGCCGTCTGTGGTTTGCCGGCGAACCGATATGCCATGCGCCACTGCTCGGCCCCCGTCGTGGACATCCAAAGGTGAAGTCCCCCACCGTCGAACAGCTTTACGGGCTTTGCCTGCGGCTTCGCGCTTCGGCATTGTGAGTCAGTGAGCTTGTTGGTTGTAGGCATCGTCTAGTCCCCGAAAGGCCAATACCTACACAGATACCTACGCTGCCCCCGTGTAACTGGGCTTTGTTGGGGTGTATTGCGTGGGGTTCGGTGTAGAAAAAAGGCCCGTAAGGGCCTGATTAACACCATTTTTTGTTGTCTTGGGTGGCTGATATTTGCCTACCGTGGGGGCAAACTGGCGGACAGGGTGGGATTCGAACCCACGATACGCTTTCACATATACACGCGTTCCAGGCGTGCGCCTTCAACCACTCGGCCACCTGTCCGTACCGCGAGCGCTGACTGCGGTCAGAATCGCGATTAGCCTGCAATAATAGCATGAATCCAGGCTACCCAGCCAGCTCCAGTCTTGTCCAATGTTAGGAGTTCATGAATTGTCCGGTTCTGTAGCACGTAAATTGTCCGGTTTTGGGGTGAGCGATGAAGGCAGCTCCCCAAGGCCGGGCGA
>Ga0182745_1001741_pt1 | contig 20375 bp, 21 predicted proteins | sample eDN3rd30CKraftBY_FD_128523 | JGI IMG/M metagenome (GOLD analysis project Ga0182745, IMG submission 128523) | Enriched backyard soil microbial communities from Emeryville, California, USA - eDNA 3rd pass 30_C Kraft BY (version 2) (version 2) | ecosystem: Environmental > Terrestrial > Soil >...
AGGCGGCCGCAAAGGCTTCCTGGGAATAGCCTTGCTCCTTCCGCAGAGCTCTCACCCGCTCTCCGAACCGCTCCAGAATGTCTGCTCGCTGCGCCATGCGAGCATTGAACAGTTGACTATCAGCATCATTCCACGGACGATAAGTACCATTTTGAATTGATGACGATCAGTATCGTCCCTGTGGCAAATCGATCCAAAAGCTCCTTCAGCCCCTTTTCACCCCTCATGAGGCGAACAACACCATGACTGGATTCCCGGAACACTTCATTGTGGGCAGCGCCGTCGTCTGTCCGGCGTTGCTCTTCGTTGGTCTATTGCGTCTGCGAAAGAACCCTGCCAACGGAACCCTGCCGAGGGGGGTGACTGATCTCCATCAATTCGCAACGTCTGCCCTCCTGGGGGGATTGCTGCTGATCGGTGTCGTCGTCCTGCTTTTCCACGATCGCCTGATGCCGCCGAATAAGAAGGCAGAGACGGCCCTGGATTCCAATTTACAGTGGGAGGAATGCGTCGTTGCAGATGGGACGTTGAGCATTGAAGTCCCCAGCCATTGGAGACAGGCTCGCAGTCGGATGCCACGGTTCATTCAGTTTTCGGCTTCCGACTTCCAGAACGATCTGCATCTCTCCGTCAACAGTACTCCCCGAGACGATCTGGCCGAAAACACTCTGACCGAAGTGTCGCGGAAGATTATTCGGAACATGCAAAGGGAGTTCAGTGGGGAATTCTTCATGAGTGGACCGGATGAAATCCAACTGGCCGGCTTTCCGGCGGAGAAGACGGTCATGACAGGGGCCTTTCATGAGACCAGTCTGGCCATCGACCTCTATGTGATTCAAGGCGCGACGCAGTGGATCGAGATTCGTTTCCGGACGCCCCGCAGCCGGCCTGAGGGGAGTCAAGAACTCTTTGCCAGGATCGTTTCCTCGATTCGACAAAAATGATGAACGCGACCAGCATCACAAAGATCTGCTTCCATTGCTGATCACCATCAAGAAAGGGCCACCAAATGGCTTTCATCAAGGAAACCGTCGGATCATTTCGAACCTACCTTCTCCTGGCCGGAACCTTCGGTGGATTGTTTCACCTGAGTGTCCTGTGTGAACCGGAGGAAGTATTCACGAGCCGGGTGATCGGTCTCATTGGAACCGTTCTCTGCGCCCTGTTGCTCTCCCTTGGCATCCTGCTTCCAATGGCACTGCGAACGCAGTTCGGAGTCGTCAGTGCCGTGCTCCGGGGGCTGAACGGCTTCTCGCTTGCGGCCAGCCTGGCCATCGTGCTGACGGGGTGTGGCAACGGGTCAACAGTTCCCCCTCCGTCTCCTCCGAAGACAGCCCCCCGGGCGGAGATCCCAGCTGTGCCGCCGTTGCCTCCTGAGTATCTGATTCTTGCAAAGTACTTTACGGAGGACTTCAAAGCGCATCCCGATGAGTTTCGTGATCACGTTTCTGATGCCGAAAGCACGGAACAGATCCAGGAATGTCTCTCCGCGCTGAGCAATCTCAAGTCCGACGATGTGGAGATGACCAATTTTGTCAACCGGGGAACATCGCTCGCCCGCGAACTGCAGGTGATCCTCGAGCGCATGGAGGCGTCAGGAAACAAAGCCGGGGAAACCTCCTGGTGGGATCTCGTCACCCGAACGGTGCAGTTGAAAGAAGTCATCCAATACCTGGAGCAACTTGATGCGGTCTGGAGAAAACTCGATGGGATGCAAGCTGAACTCCCGCAGATCGCTCAAAAATATTCGGCGACTCCCTCTGCGTTCGATGGACGATTCCTCGTCGATCTGGATGCGTCCTGGGGACCATGTCCTCCATTCGACTGGTTCAAAATCTTCAATTCCGGACCAGATGATCTCGAAAACTGCACGGTTCAAGTGCAACTGACGGGCGACCAGGAAAACTCTCGGACAAACGTTCATTTTGTCCGTCACTGGCCGGCCCATTCCTGGAGGTATGCCCGTTACCGGCAGGGAGGTGGAATCCCAGGACATCCTGACCTGTTTCGCACGACCGTTTCTGAACCGCGAACGGTCCGGGTCTCTGTCTGGTCGACCACTTATACCACAACTCTGGACTACGTGTACCAGGGACCGGAACAGGACAAGGATATTGCCCAATGGTGTCAAGACCTGCGGTTTGAAGGGCGCTATCAGCCGTTCGTTTCCGGAATTCTCTGGAATACCGAGCGCGGAGTGGTCTTCTCGCTGGCCGGGATGGACTCCCTTCCCCGCTTCCGCGCAGAAATGAACTTTCGAAAAGGACTCAATTCAAAAACCTGGTCCTGGAATCGTGAGAGCTGGACCAGGGGAGAAGCGATCACTTTTACCCCTCCCTCTGGTGCGCTGACGTTTGATCCAACTCAGATCGACATGACGATTTCGTTTCCGAATACGAGCTATCAACACAAAACGACACTGCAGGTGAAATGAATGCCACGAACAAAATCTCTTCAGACTGCGAAATTCCTTTTCCGCGAGCGGATCGAGACCGGTGTTGCGAGGAATTCATGACAGGAGACCGGCCTCACGCCTTGATCACACTCACATCAGGACTGGACATGACAGCAGGGAACAGACGGTTTCGCAACGTGCCACAGCAGCGACCCTCATGCCATTTTGAGCGGCTGTCACCCGGCCCATGGCAACCATCCGAAGGGACACCTGGACTGGTATCGGATCCCCCCGGGCATTTTCGATCTCCCTTCGGACCATCGGGAGTTGTCGGGAGATCACATCCTCGTTCCGGTGAAAGTGGCTGCGGATTCGTCGTGTTGATGCTGGTGGTCCTCTTGATCCTTGTCAACATCGTGTCCTGCTGGAAACAGGATGCTCTGCCTCCAGTCCCTCAGCCTCCACCGCCCCCGGTGGCCCGCCCCAAAATCCTTAAGGAGGAATTCGTCCGGAACCTGCTGGTACCGAATGAACTTCATCTGGAAATTCAGAACGAAGGACCGCCAGGCTGGGTCCGCCTCGAAGCATACACCTGGATCGATCGAGGGGGAGAATGGAAACGTGGGGAATCGGACGCGGAACGGGTCTTGCGAAAATCTCTGACACGCGATCCGGAACCGCCCCCCAAATACGTTCCCAACCACGTGCGCGTGACCTACGCAAGTCAGGAGCTTCACTTTGAGGAGGGAGAAACCCAGACAGTGAAGCTGATCCTCGAGGGACACAATTGGGCAAGTCCCGGCCATTTGTCTTCCTCCGCTGTTGGTCTGCAGCCCAGCGAACTGCAACCGAATTCCCGGTAATCACCGTCGTCATGACGAGGTCACGGATGTCCGTATCGTTCGACGCCGCTTGCTCCTGACCGGGACAGGCGGCATTTCTTTTGACCCCTTCACCTCTCCTTTCCAGAAAGGATCTGTATGCCTACAACCCTGCTGGAGGAATCCTCAACCGATTCTTCCCGGCACACTTCCGCCTCACAGCGTCTGCGAACCACGATGGCAGCCGCCCGGCTCAGCTTTACCTGGCTGGGAGTCCGCAAGACCCTGACCGTCGAGCAGAAGAACCAGGCGGCCGATTCGTTCGGTGCCGAGGGTAAGTTTCTGTCGGCAGGCAAGAAACTCCTCGACACGTCCCATCCCGCATTCAAGGCGGTGACCGCGATCAAGGGACGCTGCCAAAGTTACTGGAAAGCGATCGCACTCCCCTATCCCGAACCGGGGATCCGGCTGATCCATCAGCAGAGGCTCAATGAATTCGACAATCACATCACCACATTCAAAGAAGAACTGGCAGAAGCGGTCGAGCATCTGGACCGGCACTACGGCGAACTCCGGTCGGCTGCACGGCGTCGACTGGGGGATCTGTTTCATCCGGGCGACTATCCGACATCGCTGATCGGCCTGTTCGGGATCGAGCACGATTATCCCTCTGTCGAACCGCCGAACTACCTCCGGCAACTCAATCCGGAACTCTACGAGCAGGAATGCCAGCGAGTGCAGGCCCGGTTCGATGAAGCGGTGCAACTGGCGGAGCAGGCGTTCATCGAAGAACTGTCGAAGCTGGTCGATCATCTCAGCGAGCGGCTCAGCGGCACCGTTGACGGGAAGCCGAAAATCTTCCGGGATACCGCGCTGACCAACCTGACCGAGTTCTTCGAACGGTTTCAGTCCCTGAATATCCATTCCAACGAACAACTGGATGAGTTGGTCCAGCGGGCTCAACGGGTGACCAGCGGCATCGAGCCGCAGCAACTGCGGGACAGTCGCTCACTCCGCCAGAAGATCGGCAAACAGCTCAGCAGCGTGCAGTCTTCCCTGGACGGCCTCCTCGTCGATCGTCCCCGCCGCAACATCCTCCGTGCAGGGCGTGGCCCTGCACCGGGTACGAGCTAACGCTCGGAAACCGGAGTGACGCTCCCGTTGGTCGCTTGCCGTACCTTTTTACAGGAGTTTTGCTGATGGAACTGCTCATTGCTTCCAGCGGCCAGATCCGCTGCTTGTATGGAGAAGAGGTTGACCTGCAGCAACTCGGCACCCTCTCAATTTCACGTGGCTCGCATGTCGAGCCGACATCGGACGGCCGCTGGACCGCCGATCTTTCCCCGGTGAACGGGCCAGTACTGGGGCCGTTCATCACACGATCGGCAGCGTTGGCTGCGGAAGTGGACTGGTTGAATGCGCACTGGCTGACCTCCAATTCCGCAACCTGACGTTCTGAAACCTTCAGCGTTCCGTCACGCGGCAAACCGTATTGACTGTTGAAGTCCCGCGCTGCGCGGGCACCCGGTCGAGCGCGTTGCTCGCGGGGTGGTTGTGTTTTTCACACGACCGCTCCGCGGGGAGTGGTCGTGGTTCTCAATTTCTGGAGATGTCCCATGACCCAACGTGAACTGAACTGTGCGGTGGCCTGCGCCACCGGTGAATCTCTCTGTGAAATCCGCCGTCGCGGATTTTCGATCGTCGATCTGGACGACGTCCGGTTCGATCCCGAACCGGATTTGCTCACGCCGCAGATGATCGACTGGGATGATGTCGAATTGCGACGGACGCTCCCGATCGTCGATCAGCCACGGCGTTCCCTGCAGAAGATCGCCTGACGATCCCACCGTCACCCGGGAAGAACTACCAACCTCCGAAAGGAATCATGATCTCACTGCATCCCCCACCAAAATTCGCCACCGGGCAGATCGTGATCACCACGAATGCCCGGCGGCAACTCCCTGAAACGGAGGTCCGTCAGGCACTGCAACGGCATCTCGCGGGAGACTGGGGCGATTGCGGTCCCGAGGACGCCGCTACGAACGAAGCGGCCCTCGTGGACGGTGATCGCCTGCTGTCGGTGTATCACACCGCCGAGAAGATTTGCTTCTGGATCATTACCGAAGCGGATCGTTCCGCGACAACCGTGTTAATTCCGGAGGACTATTAGCAAATCAAGTCCTGACGGCAGTCGAATAGGTTTCCCCTGGCACGCCTTCGACCTCATTCCATTCACCGCACTTTGAACCCTGAAAGACGATCGATGCAAATCACCTACATCAACAACGACGGCAGCGGCTTCGCCGACAAGATCGAGATTGTGGAAGGAACGACGATCGAACAGTTGTTCTCCCAGCGCGTCTCTTACGGCAAGCCGCAGGATTACCTGATCCGCGTCAACCGTCAGCCGACCACGGCGGACTATGTCCTGCAGCCGGGAGACCGGGTCTCGATCACTCCCACCAAGATTGAGGGGGCGTCGCCTGACGCCTGTTTCTCCGACCGGAAAGGAATCGTATGGGAGCCCGGCAACGGCTCAACAGTCTGTATCTGATCGTCGCCCTGATCGTGGCCGCCCTGATCGGCGGGGCGCTGCAGTCCTGGGGCGTGTTCTGGCTGGTGTTGATCGTGTTGATTGCGATCTTCGTCCACGGCGGCGACATCCGGCCCAGTGCCAGACGCTCCCATCGGACTCGCCGCCACTGATCCGGCTTTGAGCGGGAGGGACCATCCGTCATTCAGCGGGTGGTCCCTCCTGTCGTTGTAGCCATTCCTCCTTTTACAGGAACACCTGACCGTGAACCGATCCTCCCCTCACCGGCTGCTATTGAGAATGGCCCGGTTTCTGGAACAGCACTATCAGCAACGCTCTCCGCCGGAGATCCAATGTAACCTGCCTTTGGACCATTGGAACCAGGCCCGGAAACTTCAGCACCAGACATTCCTGGCCTATCGGTACCGGTACCATGCGGCGGCGGAACGATGCCAACAGCAACTGCAACAGGTCCTGCACCGGCTGGGCCAGGACTGTTTGGCCCTGTCGACGGAACTGCCGCCACATAAAAATTCCGTTTCCATCCCCAATCTTCGTCTCCTCTATGACGAACTGCAGTTCCTGTTCGACGAGTTCGAGCAGGTCGAACTGGACTGGGATCAGAAAGAGATCGCCATCCAGACAGAACGGATCGTACTGGAGGGAATGGACCTCGGACCGTTTCAGATCCGGTTGAAGCTCTGGCATCTCGGGCAATTCCAGCCCTATCAGGTCATTGCGTTTGAGCCGTATCCCCCTTCCAGCAATGACGACATCACTCACCCACATGTCCAGTCGAAAAGTCTCTGCGAAGGGGAGGGGAAACTCGCCATTGCGCAAGCCCTCAATGAAGGTCGTCTGGGAGAGTTCTTCGTACTGGTCCGCCAGATCCTGCGGACGTACAACGACGGCTCGGCTTACCACCCGTTGTCCGAATGGCATGATACCCCCTGCTCGGATTGTGGCGCCAGCATCGATCCTGACGACACCTGCTCGTGCGATCGTTGCCAGGCCGATCTCTGTCCCCATTGCACCAACTGCTGTCACTGCTGCTCCGACACGCTTTGCACCGAATGTCACGACGTCTGTGAAGCCTGCCACAACTCCGTCTGCGACCGTTGCCTGGACCACTGCACGGCCTGCGACGAACCGGCCTGCACCGACTGTCTGCAGGAAGGTCGCTGTCCCCCCTGCTATGAACAATCCCTGGAGAAGGAAAATGAACAAGAAGAACATGAAAGCGTGGTATGCGAACCGACGACAGCTCAGACGTCCCCGCCGCAAACGGCGACAACGCCGTCCCACGTTGCGGTTCAGCCCTTATGCCTGGGCGAAACTGCTGTTCCTGCGTGATCTCGGACCAACCGAAGTCGGCGGATTCGGGATCACGGAACCGGACGATCTGTTGTTTGTCCAGGACGTAGTCCTGATCGAACAGCATTGCACCGAGACCTTCGTGTCGTTCGACGATCTGGCCGTCGCCGAGTTCTTCGAGGACCAGGTCGACCTGGGGCGCAAGCCCGAACAGTTCGGCCGGATCTGGATCCACACGCACCCGGGAAGTTCCCCGGAACCGAGTCCGACCGATCATGACACGTTCCAGCGGGTGTTCAGCGGTTGCGACTGGGCGGTCATGGCCATCCTCGCCCGGGGCGGCGCCACCTATGCGGAACTTCACTGGCGGCAGGGAGGACCGGCGCAACTGCGATTGGATGTCGAGGTCGATTTCACGAAGCCATTCCCCGGCTCCGACGAAGCGGCTTGGGAGGCGGAGTATCACGACGCCGTTCAGGAGGAACCGTGGAGTCCCCCTCTGGTCAAAACTGGTTCCTCTCGAATGCCTGAGGCCGGTCCCCTCGACACCGAGTTCGCCAGTTTCTTCCGTGAGCCGCCGCCGTTCTGACGAGTTCACGGCTCGACGGCTTCTGACGACGAATCTCTCAAGAAAAAGGATTTCCGAATCATGACCTCCATTCCCGACCGGTTTCTCCGGCAGCAAGGGCTTGTCCCGCAGGAAAAACTCCACAACCTGACCACGACCGTGATCGGCGTCGGAGCCATCGGCCGACAGGTGGCTGTCCAACTCGCCGCCCTCGGCGTCAGGCGAATTCAACTCCTTGATTTTGACGTGGTCGAATCGACGAACATCACGACCCAGGGATACTTTTACACCGATCTCGGCCGACGGAAGGTCGATGCCACCGCCGAGTATCTCCAGCGCATCGACCCTGCCATTCAGATCGAGACCATCCCCGACCGCTATCGGCCAAATACGGGAACGGGAGATGTGGTGTTCTGTGCGGTCGACACCATCTCCGCCCGCGCCGCCATCTGGCGCAACGTCCAAAACCATTGCTCATTCTGGTGCGACGGCCGCATGCTTGGCGAAGTCATGCGGATCCTGACCGCCACCGATGAATCTTCCCGCGCCCACTACACCACGACACTCTTTTCCCAAGCCGACGCTCAGACCGGTGCCTGCACCTCGCGCAGCACGATCTTCTGCGCAGCCGTCGCCGCCGGCCTGATGGTGCACCAGTTCACTCGTTGGTTGCGGGGGATTGCAGTTGACTGTGACTGTTCAATGAACCTGCTGGCCACGGAAATGACAACTTCCGAGTCGGATCCCCCTCTTCACAACCGTTGAGAGCAACCGGCAGACGGATATGGGGGGATCACGAGAGAGCCAACCACGACTGAGTTTTCTCTGTGCTCCGGGCCGGCCATCAGGTCGGCCCGGAGCATTTTTTCTTTAACATTCAGACTGCGGGGCCCGATCCCGCCAGGTCGCAAACCGGCGAGTAACAGCCGCTTTCAACAACTCTTCCAAGGGCCGCGCCAACGAACTCGCCAGCACGCTCGTCTGCAACAGCCCCGGCAATGGCTGAGAAACGTCGGACGAGTCTTCACCACAAGACATGCTCACGCGTTTGTGGCCCGATGACCGACTGGACTTGTCCATTTCTCTGCTCATTCGAGGCAGGGGGAAAACAGGCGGTCTCACGGCAGACGCCCTGTATTCAACACTCTGGTGTGAGCGCTGCTCTTTCGGGATCAAGGTGGCGCGGGGTTTGCCAATCGCCGGAGATTCTCGAAATTCTTTTAATTTCGCCCAAAACCCCTAGTTGCTCGGGTTGAGTAAAAATAGGAAGACTCGGGAAAATCCAGACACGGTTAAAGCAGGTTTGGAACCGCAATTCGTGTAATCGGATTGGAGAACGAAGCACCTCGCGTGCCAGGAATCGGGCAAATGAGGATGGCGTCGTCATCACATTTTTTTCGAAAGAGGCGCCTAACAGCGTGGGGGGTAAGCAGACGAGCGATAAAATGAGGAAAAGTATTCGCTTCATTGAAGGCCATTCAGCCCTCGCTTCGAGGTCCGTTGCGACGCGATTCTACAAGCCCCTGAACGCCCGCAAAATAGAGGAGATTTTACGTGACACTGGTGGGATCGTCAGCAGAACTGTTCCTGTGAGTGTGGTCTTCGGGGGCGCCGTGGAGCAGTTTCTCTCCTCGCTCAGAGGTGTTCAGCCCCCGCGCGTGAACCGTTTTCAGCGTCCTGCAAACGGCCTGGTCACCCTCACTCGTCAAACGGGGAAGATCCCACTGAAATCGCACGCTGTTTTTTCCGGAGGGGGGAATGCTGCGGTTTGCAGGTCTCTCAATGGCAGGCAGCAATCGCAATTCGATTCGAGTAACCACGGCCGGTGGTGATCCACCAATTGATCGTCTCCCCACTTCGGCAAACACCCGTCACATTGCCTGAACCTGGTCCAAGGTGCTCATGACAAAACTCACCGGATAGACAGGGCCGTTCAGGCTCGCACGGGCCGGAGAGGACAGGATGGCAATTGGACTTTTTATCGCCGGAGTGCGAGGCTGGAACACCGGATTGCGGCGATTTCTGGACAACTTCGGCGGATGGAAAGGAAAATGACCATATGCCCCTTCCCACGTTCAATAGCACTGCCATTCAATGGCCCATTCGTTCTGCCTACCGGTGACGGTGCCGCGACCGAAATACCCGACACCGTTATCTCCCCACATCCAGTTGCCTTTCTCTGTCGTGTAGATCTGAAACACGTACTCCGGAGAAATCGGATGCTTCTGCCAAGGTGCCCAATAAATTTCCGACTGAATGAGTGTTGGCCAACCGCCCATCTTGAAACCCCGTACATTGTGGAACAAGTCGTAATACTTGTCGTCAATTTCTGGCGGAACATCGCATGGAACGTCTTCCCAGCATGGATAGTCCTCCTCAATGATTTTTGGTCGCATCGGGAACGGTTTCATCGGTGAACCAGTCTGGGGACTCGCAAGTGGCACGAGTTGAGCGATGCTCGGGTACGCTCTGAGGCACCAATTCGCACCGTTCGCATTGGTGCCATCCGTCGGCAACTCATCAGGACCGATGAACACTGTGATAAACTCCAGATCATCAAGCCGCGGTGGTCGGAACGGAAGTTCGGTCAAGTTGACCTGGCAAAGTGGGTGCATCGGTTTTCCGTCCATGCACGGCCATGCTTCACCCGGCAGCGCAAATGCCACCCGGCCGAACCAGGACGTTGCGGGGCTGTCAGGGGGGGTGGAATCCGCCGATTTCCAAGCAAATCGCGCGACGCCGAATTGTTGAACGAAATTCATCGGTCGCTGCGGTCATACGCACAATCTTCGAAGGCGAGATTCTGATTCTCTGAACCACCAAGCGGTGAGAATACCAAACGGTTTACGCGTTTCAACATGCACTGGACAATGGGAATATGTTGAATTCGACCACGAAATTTTCCAATTAGTCGCACAGCAAGGGATACCGGCCAAAGCAACGCGACGGCAACATGAACGCAGCGTCAATGCAACATCGAGCGGAAAGGACAGCAATTGAACTTTTCATCGCTGGGGTTCGGGGCTGGGAAGCCGATCTACGGCGGCATTTCCCTGGGAAACTGGAGCAGGAATGATCCTCACTGGATCGCTTAATCAGGTGTCATGTGGTTGATTCGCTCCTCCAACTCGGCCAACGCTGTCAAGATGTCGTCGAAGTTCACAGGCTCCGAGAGGTACATATCCCGCATGGCCTGATAGTCGCGGCGCAGCGCGGGCAGCCGCTCGGGCGGTGGAACGAGACGGAACGTGCCGGGTATGGCTTGGTCGTAGTTGGCCCACGAACTGCCGAAGAACTGGCTTTTCCATTGGGCGACGCGGTTGCGCAGTGCATGGTCGTTTACGGCCTTGCTCGCGGTCGGGTGTTTTGCCAGCGCTGCCGTATCGGCATAGTGGCGGGAGAAGCGATCCGGCGTTGGCTTGTCAGCGGGGCGATGAAACTCGGTGTGCAGGATGGTCGCCTTCTCCCAGAAACTCCGTTCCACCTCCAGGGCGACAACTTCGCACTTCCAGTCGGAGAAGGCGGCTGGCAACACTTCGGCAACCCAAGGCTGGATCGGATGTCGACCAACTGGCTGCTGATCCGTCAGTGAGCCGAACTCCAGCTTGACCGACCGCTTGAGGTACTCGAACCCGACCGGTTGCGTTGACGGATAGTGAAAGAGCAAGACCGGCGAGTGCGTGCCGGGATCGGTCAGGTACTCGAACCATGCGGCTTCTGGCTTGCCGAGAACATCAGCCACGGCAGCTTCCAGAACCGGAGCAATCTTGCTTTGGACCGCGATGCCGCAGGCCGCTTCGGCTTTGGTCATCCACTTGTTGGCCTGGTTGCGGCTCGTCCCGGCTTCCGGCAGATTGAGGAAGGCTGGCGATACCGAGAGATCCAGGTCTTCCGAGAAACGGTCGATCACACCAAAGACTTTGGACAGTGATGTGCCCCCCCTTGAACACGAGGTTGCCTGCGAACTCGGACTCGAAGAGAATGCCCAGCAGCCAGCAGACCCAGAAGTCTTTATTCCAGGACGACCGGGGAGACACTGCGGCGAACCGCCGCCTGTTCGACGTACAGGCGGCGTTCTTCTTCAGACAGCGTCAGAAAGCCGAGCTTCATACTTTCTCCTCAGCCAGTTCCCGAAAGATCGGGTGCATCCATGCCGGGGCAAGCCGCAAGTCTTTGAGCAACTCCCGCCGTTTGGCTGCCGGGATTGTCTGCTTCAGATGATCCCTTCGCTGTTGCGTGATGTGCTCCTCGCCCAGTTCGCGGAGCGCCTGGATGAGCAGGCCACTGAGCCGCCCTGCCGCTTCCATGTTCTTCGGCGTTGTTCGGCGGAGTTGGATGGTGGTCGGCCCGATCTTGACCGTCCGGGCCGGGCCGTCGGTCAGGAACACCGCCTTGGCCGGAACCTGCTCGGAAAGCCCCAGGGCATTCGCGGCATAGGCTCCTGCCGGCTGGATGCGGGTGCGATCACGGCCCGCCAGCGCTCGTGCAATGTCTTCTGCAGACGGGGCAAGCGGGCCAAGTACGGGATGCTCTTTCGGGAAGTCGTACACTCCACGCGCCAAGCGGCGGATGGTCCCTTGTCGGACCAACCGGTGAAGAGCAACGTCCACCGCCTCACGGCTGCCGATTTCGAGGAAGTCCGCTGGGACAAAAACGGCCCCGCGTCCATGGCTCCGAATGGCCGCAACGATCCGGGAATCAATGGCTTGTGGTGACTTGGTTCTGCCTGTCATGTAAGAAAAAATAGCCTATTTTTCTTACAGAATCAAGCGGTGAACACAACCGCAATCGATTGTTGGGGTTGCGTTTTCAACCCTCGCCCCAACGTCCGTTGCGGCGGGATTACTGCAGAGATCCTGAATGTCCGCAAACGGTGTAGATTACGGAGAAATCGCTGACAGAAGAGTGCCGGACAATGCGATCTATCGGGGCTCTGGGGAGTATTCTTGCTCAGAAAGACTTCAGCCTCCCTTCGCAGAACCTGAGACGCCTCGAAGTAACTCAAGCAAGGTTCCGTCGGGAACATGCCTCTGAAGGCTGGCTAGTGTTGATCGTGAAGCATTCGAATCGTTCATGCAAAACTCCCAAAGGCATCTCAATGGCAATTTCAGTCTGCAGAAACATTGCCAGAATTGCCCAAGAGTTCGCAATGGGAAAGATCATCAAGATTTCTTTCCAATAGCTAATGAAAGCGTTCTGTTTCCAGCGGTTCCTATTTACCGCGCTCAGGCTCGCCTCGTTGGCGAATTACATGTTCGGGAAATCGCCCCACATTGTTCACAAGTGTGATGGATGACTCGCCTCAGGAAGTGGGCAGGCGAATATTCTGAAATGGCATCAAAACCGTACTGGAAGCGCCACCTATTCAGACCAATTTACTCTCGACTCGAACCACCACCAGTGAGTTCTGGTACTCGCGACATCCAATGCAGCACGGACTTGAGGGAGTAGACTCAATGATTGGACAGTTAGATCATTCTTGCATTGGCGAATTCAACTCGATTGATCTTCGTCCCACCAATCACTTTCAACTCGATGGAAACACAATTCAGGGATTATATATGTTGCAGAATTTTTACAGACAGGATTGTGCCGTAACATTTTCTTCTAAAAGGATTTGAGACAGAAAATGCAGCGACACGTAGACTGGCACTGCATTAGAATGCAGGACTTTAATTATTGTACAGTACAACTCGACGGAGTTGTACTGTACAACGAATTCAGCTGCAACGAGAGGGTGTAAAAAGTATTTACGTCCTCTCTCTAATGTCGTGCCAGTCAGAACTGGGGACAGCGAGTCACTGTAACCTACTTCTAGAACAGAATGTTACGATAAAAAAATCAATGTAAATTTTCTGCAACACGTAAATCAGATAACAAGCCTCTCCGGGAAGGCTTACAGAGCAGACGAGGTGGAAGAACGGGTTCCTGGGACTGAAATTCGTGTCTGATCACTAATCAGCGGAACTGTCCGATTTGTGAGGTCACCTGTTCATAATCCAGTTCCCGGAGTATCTCCAAGGTTTCCTTCCGAGTGTTTGTTCTTTGCAATTTCGATGATGCGAGTAAGCGACATCCTCGCCTCTTTTGGTGGTTCATTCTCAGATGATTGCTGTGATGGCCTCAGCCGACCTTTCGCGAGATTGGCATTTTGTCCCCTTTCACACTCGTGATCGCATGGCTGATGATCAATGCTCGCTCTGTCGCGCAGCGTGCGACATTTGGCTCCGGACAGCCCAAGCTGCGAGCCATGAGCGTTGTCAGGATGTGAGTCTCGACACAGCCATGGTTCTTCTCCTGTGTACGCACACTCCGGCGGTCGTCAGCCCCCAACCGTTTGCGGTAGGGGGGACTTCGGAGGTTGGGCGAAGAAACCGTCGATCTGGCATTGAGAGTCGGCGGCGGCCCTTGATGATTACCGGATAATCCCCGTCTCCGAAAATGCGCTCATAGATCTCCCGCTGACAGAACATTGCATCTGCGACAATCATCCTTCCGCCGCAAGACGATGACGTCGAGCAATTGCAGCGAGACTTTGGCTTCGTTCATATTCCGGGGACCGGGGAGCTACCGCAGAATCTGGCTGGGTTTCTGGTCGAACATGCCAGGTTTCCTGATGTCGGGAATGACTCCACGCAACGTCTTGCCATGGACGATCACCCCTGCGGGCATCACGTCCAACGGTCGCTCTCAGGGCTTCTATCCACTGCCATAAACCTGCGTCCAGTACCTACGAATCAATGCTGTTGAGGAAGTTTCGAAAGCTATCGGCTATTGGTGGATAACGGGAATAGCCCTGTTTGTGCCACAGTGTGGCATCGAAGATATGAAACTATTGGACAATGGCATCAAGGCCGCGATGCTTGCAGAGCATCGCACAGACCACGATAGCCAGCATAGCTAGAAAATCATGACGTCGTTCTTGGTCTCTGAGCGGATCGGGAACCTGTTTACAAGAACTGCAGCAGCCTGGCGACGGGACAGATCCTGACGGCCTCTTCTTGCCAAAATTTCTCTGCCAGCGAGTGGACACTGTTTGTTCCACAACCTCATCAGCCTACAGCCAACTTACGGGCACTTTACGTACCATCCCCCAAAACAATCTTTGAGGATCCCTGCGTGGAAGTCCAACGTGGTGGAACTTCCACGGGGTAATCAAAGATGCACTGATATCAATGCCTTGACAGAACCCCCACCGCATCTCCGTATTCCGGATGGTGGGTGAACAAAAGGTTCCATTTCATGGCCGCATCTTCAAGCTCTGAACAATAATTTGCTTCAACGAGAATTCTCCGCCAATTCTTCAGCCTCACGTCGTTTGGCAAACTCTTCAACATACCTCGCAAATTCAACGCTCCAGCGGCTTTTTTGTGCAAGCAAACGCGAGATCTTGCTCGGGGAACAATCCAAATGCAATGCGAGCCAGCGTTGATTTCGCCCAATTGTTTCCAACCACATTTTCACGCTGGAAGCATTAGGAAAGCGTAGATTCGGAGCGGGCATAGCGCAACTATTGAACAGATCCATTTCTCGAAGTGCCTGTGCAATTTTGGTCATCAGTTCGGTTGATCCGTATCGATGGCGAACAAACCGGCTTAATGCCGCTGGCGATACTCCTGCACGCGCTGCCAGTTCCTTGCGGCTTATTTTTGATTGGGCAACAATACGTTGAAGGCGAATTGACCGATTGTTTGTCCCTCCACTCAATCGATCGTCTTTACTTCGCATGTGCCTTCGGCGCTGGAACTCCGTCTGGTGATCTCGATCAGGTTTGAGCAATTTGGACCACGTGCCAAATGCGCGATAAGTCTTGAATCTGGTTGCCTTCAAGACCCGATATCGGCTCCAGAATGAGATGCTTGAGAACAGAAACACTGGCTGCCAGGCGAGCGCCCCTCGCAATCCAAGCGGCCCCCAGTTTTCGCTGTAGCAGCGACGTTGTGCCAATGAATTGAGACTTGCTCCGACGGAATCGAGATTGAATTTCCAACTGGATCCTGCGATTGCCAGTCGAGCAGCGTTCGAGTATTCGGAAGCAAAAATGATGCTTTCAATGGCGACACCGTTCAGTTCTGGCGGTTCGGCATTTACTCCGAATGCGGCGGCAAATTGACTGAGGTTTGATTCCTTGACTTCGCCAACAATACAGAGCTCATGAAGATAATTGCGGCCCGCAGGACCAATGTTGTGAAAGGAAAGTCCTCCCTCGAGCCCATGACATTTGCAAAGTTGAACAAGCTGTTTCAGTACGCCGGCAGCGGAATTGACTTCAATTGGAGTCAGTGTATGACTCATTTCTTGATTGCAATCAATTCTTTGAAACATCTCTTCGTCGCCCGGAGAGGCGTAATAGTCATCGAGACTGGTTCGTAACCAGTCATAAAAACCCAGTTGGTCTCGTTCGCGAGCCTGGACGACGCGAGACAGATTTAGCTGATCAGTGGAAATGGCAAGGCGGACAAGGACAAGCCTTCGATTTCGTTGCCGCGATGGCAACCAAGGACCTTGCTGAACTCGTTCAACAAGTCGTCCTGCCTGCCGAGCATGGCAATTTGGGCAAAACAAGGGTTTGCGACAAGTTTCCCGTCCCCCGGCCAAAATCCATTGGTCCCTGCAGACATCGAAGAACGCGCCCGCTGGCCGACAATGAGCCAACTGAGCAACAAATCGCTTTACTTCGGTGTCGGGAGCGCTATACATGGTCGGGAATGCGTAATTATCCGGAGGAGGATCTCCAGGCGGACGAATCAGAAGAGTGCCGAGGTACCTCTGCCATTCGCTTGCAAAGGCATATGCCATTGATACCTGATTATTCTCTTTGTCGGAAAACTTATGGTATTCCGGGTTGAGTTCGCTCTCCACCGGAATGGTTCCATATAGCTCGAAGTCGTACCGGAGGTCTTCATCCAGTGCGCGTCGTCCGAAACGGCGACTTCGATAATCGAGCAACATTGCAGAGAATAGTGATGCTCTCTCCATCCAAGCGAACGAACTGTTCCCGCACTGAGCGACAGACCAGCGAGTCACCATATGGAACGACAGTTGATCTAGTCCTCCTTGATCGATGTGATCACCTCTTTCCCTCACCTCCCAAATTGCCCCACGACGTTTTGCAATCCACTGTTCGATATATTCAGTCAATTCGGGGGTGTTACGAGGATTCCTGTGCCATCGACGACGCGAGTAGTCAATCGGGTATCCTCCTGGCCGTTGATTGTTCGTACTTGCGGCTTCTGTGCTCATGAGAGGCGCTCTGAAGGCTGATTGGCCGAAAAGGTGAAAGAATCTATAAAGTTATGATTTTTTCGATGGCTCTTGCAAAATCGACGGCATGATACCATGATTATGGTATCAACTGAAATCAATAGTATCAACGAGATTGGCAATGGCGAGCAAGAAACCCAAATCCACTCTCTCGACCAGTGCCCAGATGGTCACAGAACTGGTCGAGCGGATTTCCTCTGGGAACCAACGGGCGTTCGCAAGAGCGGTCGGTTGTTCCCAACCCGTGCTGTCCCGGATTCTCAATGGAAGACAGCAGCCTGGCAGGGAACTACTGGAGCGGATTGCAGCCCTGCCCGGAGTTGACCGGGATGAACTCCTGGCAACACTCAAAGTGGACACGACACTCGATCGCGCTGCCGAAACAATGGTTCCCGTCGCGAATTCACTCCTGGATGGAAACCCCGCAAGTCGCCCGGATCAGCTGACGGCACGCACCATCATTCTCTCTCCGGACGTTTATCGCCCGTCACTTTATGCCGTTTCAGCAAAGGCATGCGAACCTGCCTATAGCGATGCCCTGGAACGCATGCGTGCCGATGATCTAATCATCATCGAATCAAAAGTGGAGGGAATGCGGCGAAATCTTCAGATTCTGAATGGCAAGTTATGCGTCATTGTCGTTCGTGGCTCGAAAGGGAACACGATCACTCTCAGGCGGGTCTGGGTCAAATTTGATGCCAAACAGGCTGACTGGGCTGTTCGGACCTGTCCGGACGCGAAAGTGGAAAACTTCCGTAGCGATAAATACGGAAACCGGCTGCTGCGTTCGATTGTGATTGATCTGCCGGAAGCGCTCCCGGAACCGGAATATGTCGACCAAGTCGTTGATGTCAATGACATCGTCGGAATTGCGGTTCAGCTTGTTCGCCATCTCTGAAGGGGCAACGCGACACCAAGGATCTCATTTCAACCTGTATTCACAGCCCGCCAACTACTGGCCGGCATTTCATGTTGACCGCCATCAATCGAACAAGGGAGTGCATGATGTCGGGTGAGTTGAGAGCGAGTGATGCCTCACGACACCCTCAAAGTTTGTTCTTCTGCGACACCAAACGCAGAATGTCTTATTCCGGAAAATGACCTCAATTCGTCCGCAATTCCGCCCTTGGCAGAATCAAGACATCTGCCTCCGGATCAGCTCTCGCGGATCGCGACAGCGGTCGAATTGCTGGCGACCTGTGCCCAGGTGATTGCCGACTCTCTTTCTTCGGCCACACCGGGCACGGTCGACACGGTCTATGTCGCCGAGCGGCTCGGCTGTTCCACGGTCTGGGTCGCCGAGCAGGCACGCAGCGGCGCCATTCCCCCCCATTGCGTGGTTCCCGGGACGGGAAATGGACGGCCCTGGAAGTTCCACCGGGTGCGGATCGATGCCTGGCTCCGGTCCCGATAACCGCTTCGTGGTGGATCCAGGAGCGCGCTGGCTCCTCTGAACCCACGATTCGGTTCGCTCTGCAAGATATTCCCCGCCACAGGCCCGTTGTGCCGCCACACCGTGGTACCGCGCCCGTGTTGCACGGTTTTCCCATCACTGAATCACCAACAGGAGGAGACGATGCCTCGACGGCCCAAGCCGCCGGAAAAAGTGGTCATCACCATGCAGGTTCCGCATGGTGAGACGGAAGTGGATGTCGATGTTTATTTTCACCCCCCGAACGGAAGGAAACGATCATGGTATGTTTATTGGGCCGGTCTGGAGAATCCAAAGAGCACCGGCGCTCGCAGCCTCGACGACGCAAAGGCGGCGACCAGAAAGATGCTCTGTGCGAATGGTCAGCGTGAAATGCTCCAGGATGTCGTGCTGACGGATCGGGAGTTTGAACTGATCCAGCGCCGCCATTTCTCGAAGAAGCTCGACGACGCGGCACGCGCACGGGCAGAAAAGTCGCTGAAAAATTGCCTGGAAGCGATCGAGGCGTTCCAGGCAATCAGCGGAATCACTCCCATCTCGAAGGCCACTGCCGATGAGTGCGAGCATTTTCAGCACGCCGCGCTGAAACTCCCCAAAAACTGGCGATCCAAACATCCTCGCAGCAAAAAGCAGGTGGCATCGCTGAGCCCGAACACGGTCATCAAATGGTCTGTCGCGCTGCAAGCCGCTTTCGAACGCGCCTGTCGAGACTCGGGAAAGAAGGGAGTCCGGGGCGTGGTCGCTCCCGAGAAACTGCTCAGCGAAAATCCCTGGAAGCAGTTTACGTGGATCGAAGGGACGGAGCGTCCTTTGAGGCAGTTCGACCCCACGGAATTATTGTCGATCCTGGATTATTTCGAGGAACGATGGCCGATCGTGACCGTAGCCGCACTGGTCACGAAGGTGTTTCTCTGGTCCTGGGGCCGCAAATCGGAAGTCGTCGGACTCCGCTGGGACATGCTGCGTCAGATTGGTTCCGAGGTGCATTTCGAGATCGTCGGGAAATGGGGCGTCGTCAAGTGGTTTCGGATCCCCGAATCCTTGTTTGAGGAACTGCTGAAAATCAAAACTGCGAACTCTTTTGTCTTCGCAGCCTATTCCGATCAGATCCGCGAGCAATACCGGCAACAAAATCGGTCACGATTTGCCGCACGGGTCAGCCGGAACTTCTCACCTCAGCATCTTGGCGACTGGATGTACGAGCGGATCAAACAATGGTCGGAGGGGAATTCCAGGGAGACGGCGTACCTGCACGTTTTCCGGAAAACGTCGCTGCAATATGCCCGTCGTGGAGAAGACACGAATCAGCGGGTGGCCATGGATGCCCGCCTGGGAGCCCGGGTGATGATGACCAGCTATGTTCGAGAAACGGACGAAGAGCTGCGCCAGAAAAGCAATCGGACTTTTGAGCGCATTGCGGGCGGTTTTCCCGCCTCCGTCATTGATCGCTATGGATTCAAAACCGGAAGCGAAAACACCCCGCTGGTTGATCAGCTCAAACAGGCCGTGGAAGCGGGGAATTGGGATGCGGTTTCCAGCCTCTCGGCGAGGCTGAAATCAGGGGTGGCAGAGACAGAAAAACGGCCACCTCCCGAAAACACTTACGTCGATGGGCAGGTACATTCATGTGAAATTTTGTGAAATCGGCTTGCCGGAGCAAGCCAATTTGACGTAAGTTATTGCACCCCTCAGGGTTCGAACCTGAAACCTTCGGTTCCGTAGACCGATGCTCTATCCAATTGAGCTAGGGGTGCCTGACGCTGTAAATTATGGGAGGCGTATTGTAACGAATTCCCTCGCAATAGCAATTCAGTTGTACGAGACTTTTCCTATTTGATTTCAGTCTCCTAATTAGGTCGTGTTGACAATTATTTCATGAGGTTGAGGATTGCAGCAAAGTTCCAGAATGACAGGAAGTTACGTGCTGTTTTCTCGTAGCGGGTCGCCACCCTGCGGAAGTGTTTGGCCCAACCGATAAATCGTTCCACCAGATTGCGAACCTTGTACAGGTGTTTGTCATAGTCCACAGGTTCCTTGCGGCTTTTTCG
>Ga0182745_1001742_pt1 | contig 20367 bp, 13 predicted proteins | sample eDN3rd30CKraftBY_FD_128523 | JGI IMG/M metagenome (GOLD analysis project Ga0182745, IMG submission 128523) | Enriched backyard soil microbial communities from Emeryville, California, USA - eDNA 3rd pass 30_C Kraft BY (version 2) (version 2) | ecosystem: Environmental > Terrestrial > Soil >...
CAAAATCCAGATGCGGGATGTCATTGACGGAACGAGTAACACAATCATGGCCGGTGAAATCGCCTGGCAAAAAGGAACAATCACCTACCACGCGGCTGTCTGGGCGGGGTGCCTGCAGGGCGAACAAGGGAATTGTGCCGACGACGTGGTGGCGAGCGGCAGGGCGCCCATCAACAGCCAGTCCACGAATCAGGAAGTGCTTCACGAAAGTTTCAGCAGCCAGCATACGGGAGGAGCCCAGTTTCTGTTCTGCGATGGTTCCGTGCATTTTATCTCTGAGAATGTGAACTACATCAGCAGTGATCTCCTTAACGGAAATGGCAGTGCCGTGGACAGCACCTACGAGCAGTTACTAAGTCGATTTGATAATCAGGTGGTCGGCGAATTTTAACGATATTCTTCTCTCAGACCAGTCGGCACGAGGCAGACGCTGTTTGCTGCTGCTACTGGAATTATCATGCTAAATCTTCTGCTTTCTGGAATCGCATTGATGAGTACCGCAAGCAAAACATCCCGGAGAACGCAACGATCCGTTCCGCGAGCAAGTTTGCTGCCGGTTTTATTAGTCATTTTGGGCTTTCTGATCGTGGGCTGCGGCGGGACAACCAGCCCTCCGATCGGGAAAGTGAGCGGAATCATCACAATGGATGGCAAGTTGCTTCCTCAGGCAACGGTGATGTTTCAGCCTGCCTTAGGGAGGCCATCCATGGGGGTGACCGATGATTCCGGAAAATATCAATTAAGCTATGCTCCAGGAATTGAAGGGGCCACGCTGGGCGAGCATCAGGTCATTATTCGTACAGAGATCGCTGGGGCGGATGGCGAACCGCTTCAACGAAAGGAGATGCTGCCTCCCCGATACAATAATAACTCCGAGCTGAAAGCCACGGTTCTCGCCGGTCAGAACACCTATAATTTTGAACTCACTTCGAAGTGATCGGGATCGATCCGAGACCTTCCACAACGAGAGCAAGTTGCCCGAGCCCGCGCGGCCCGCGTTTCGACCGGTCAAAGCCTATTGGGCGGCGATCGGCTCTTTTACGTTCTGAGCTTCGTCAGCCTGCATCGACGAATCCGGGATTCGCCTGCTTCGGCGTCCTTGTCAGAACACAAGCCGCTCGATCTCGCCGGACAAAGCACCTTGCCGGATAGACTCCGGGTAGTATCGGGTGTTGACTTGCTGGAGAGAACTCGACACCCTTCACAACATAAAGAAAAATGCTATTTTTCAGCCGATTCATAATTTTCATTCATGAGTTGAGGAACTCGAATTGGCCACGATTGAACGCATCCATCTGGAGATCATCAGGGCCATCGATCGACTCGGATCGGTCACAGCCGCTGCGGAATCGCTGTATGTCACTCAACCCGCTTTGAGCCATTCGATTCGCAAACTGGAAGATGCGCTGGGTCTGAAGATCTGGAGCCGGGAAGGCCGATCACTCCGGTTGACGCAAGGGGGCGAACACTTACTGGCAGTGGCCAACAGGCTGTTGCCCCAGTTCGAAAGAGCAGAGCAACAACTTCAGCACTTCGCCCAGGGGGAGCGGGGAACGCTTCGCATCGGCATGGAATGTCATCCGTGTTACCAGTGGCTTTTGAAAATCGCTGCCCCGTTTCTGGCAGCCTGGCCGGACGTGGACCTCGACGTCATCCAGAAATTCCAGTTCGGCGGAATCGAAGCCCTGTACGGACATGACATTGATATTCTGGTCACCCCGGACCCGCTTAAAAAGCAGGGACTTATGTTCGAGCCGGTGTTCGACTATGAACAGGTCCTGGTCGTTGGCCAGGAGCACCCACTTCGAAAAGCGAAGTTTGTGGAACCGGAACAACTGGCTGAGGAAACGCTTATTACCTATCCGGTCTCTGTCGACCGTCTCGACGTCTACAGTCTGTTTCTGACTCCCGCCGGAGTGATCCCGAAACGCCACAAGCTGATCGAGACGACCGATATCATCCTGCAGATGATCGCCTGCGGGCGGGGTGTGGGAGCATTACCCCGCTGGCTGGTAAAAGAACAGCAGCATCGCTTCGAGATCTTCCCCGTACGTTTGGGCAAGACTGGAGTCGACAAACAGATCTTTCTGGGCTTCCGCAAGAAAGACATTGAGATCGACTACATGAAAGCCTTCGTTGAAGTCGCCCGCGGCAGTTAGAGTGTTTTTGTAAATCTTGTCGCGGACTTGCCTCGCGGCATTCAGTCTTTCATCAGGTGAAACTCTTTTGACGCGGGCACATGATCGACCAAACTGGTCGGTCATTGGCGAGGTGAATGGTATTGGCCTGGAACTTCAACTTCAAAAAGCACGCATCATGACTCCTCGACAATGACGCCCGGAGGCGTTTGATCCATCACCTTGACGGGGACGTTGCGGATCTTCAGAACACCCGCAATGACGACAATGGCTGTCGAGCACAGAATCGCGATGCTCAGCCACATTTTCGCATTGCGTCGCATTCCTGCAAATGCCGGAATCCGTCCAGGCAGAACAGATGCGATGAAAAAGACGATCAGCGCCAACAGGATCTTCATGCCCATCAGCATGTGGTATTTTCCATCACCGTGATGCTGGGGAGCCGCCACCGCCAGATAATTATAGAGTCCGCTCAGGACCAGAACGGTGATACCGAGATGCACAAATGGCTTCCAGCGTTTTGTGACTCCTTGTTTCAGGATTTCATGTTCGGCCTCCGGTAACCGGCTGGCAGCGGGATATAAAACGTATCTCATGAAGATGGCACCGCCAAACAGAGTGATGGCCCCCAGAACATGCAGGCAACGGGAAAGTGTGACAATGGGATCTGGCATCTGGAATTCCTTCGGCAACTTGAGTGGCAGGCAGGGGAGCGCCCTGGTCTCGCATTCTCTGCGTTCTGCCTCGCGGCATTCAACATCATGTCAATCGAAATGCTGTTGTGGACCACCGCGGACACCGGCCAGAGCAACTTACTCTAGACCAGTTTGGACTATCATGTGCCCGCGTCGAAAGGGTTTCACTTGATGAAAGACTGAATGCCGCGAGGCAAGTCCGCCACAAGATTTACAAAAACGCTCTAATTCGCCACTTTATAGGCCGTGTCGAGGCAGGATGGTAGTGGTCTGGTCATTCTGGCAGTGCTTTCTGGCAGGGCTTTTCACTTTTTGCGAGCCAGACCAGCCCCCGGGAGGACGAGACACCCTGCTGTCTCCGGGATGTTGCTGATGAGTTCTGGCGATGCAAATCTGCAATCGCTAACCTGTCGTCCCCTGGCAAAGACAATTTGCTCGATTTTTCCTGAAACACGACGGCCAAGAGACTTTGCAACCGATCCGCGTGGGACTTCTGTTCGAATTCGGCTCTCTGAATGGAGGTGAGTTCTCCATGCTGGCAGCTCTGAACCACATTCCGCGAGAGCAGGTGGCGGTTGTTGCGTTCTCGCCAGTGGGTGGCCCATTGCGGGCAGAACTCCAGTCTCAACAGATCCCCTGGATTCCATGGCCAGATGCCATTTTGAATCGCAATTCTCCGCATTGGAAACGTACATGGATTGCATGGCTCAGGGACATCGCGGCCAACTTTCGGTTGCATCTGCTGCATGCCAACAGTTTAACCATGTCCCGTCGATTAGGACTGGCAGCAAGCGAACTGACATGCCGGACCACGGGCCATGTGCGGGATATCATGAAGCTTTCGCCAGGTGCAATCAGAGAGCTTAACCAGCATGTTCAACTGGTTGCGGTGTCTCACGCCGTTCGGCAATCCCTGCTGGAACAGGGGATGGAAAAAAACCGGGTGCAAACGATTTATAACGGTATCGATCCGCAGCGTTTTCATCCCGCCCCACGCATTGGCTGGCTGCGGCGCGAACTTGGCCTGTCGCAGGATGTTCAACTGGCAGCCACAATTGGTCAGATCTGCTTGCGAAAAGGACAAGACGATCTGGCGGCTTGTGCTGTCTTGTTGCGGGACCGATTTCCCCAGCTTCACTTTTTATTGGTGGGACAACGACATTCATTGAAGGCCGAGAGCATTGAATTCGATCAGGCCATTTCGGAAACATTTCGTGCGGCGAGAATGGAGGATCGTTTACATCGACTTCACTTTCGCCATGATATTCCTGAGATTTTGAATGAGATCGACCTGCTGATTCATCCAGCACGGCAAGAGCCTTTGGGACGTGTTCTACTGGAAGCGGCAGCCTGCGGTGTTCCCATGGTGGCCACCAGCGTGGGAGGCACTCCAGAAATCCTGACGCACCAGGAGACCGGATGGCTGGTTCCGGCTGCCGACCCTGCCGCGCTGGCAATGGGAGTCGCCGCCCTGTTGGATCACCCGGAGCACGGGCAATCTCTGGGAGATGCCGCCGCCAGCATGGTCGTGACTCGTTTCCCGGTCAGTGCGGCAGCAAAGTCCTTGAAACTTTTCTGGCAAATGCAAGAGAATAGAGACTAGACCAGTTTGGTCGATCATGTGCCCGCGTCGAAGAGGTTTCACTTGATGAAAGACTGAATGCCGCGAGGCAAGTGCGCTACAAGATTTACAAAAACGCTCTAGTGCTTTGTCAATTTAAAAAATTCGGGTAGGACTTAACGCAAAGTCCGACACCGGAGGACGTGTTGCGATCACGGACCCCAGATCCAAGCCCTGACAGGGCACTACGATCCGTTTTCATTTTCGGAAAGCCAAGGGTCAATCGTATCGGTCTGGCTGACAGGGGGGGATTGTTCGCGAGGTTCGAAAGAGATTTGTGGATCGGTTGTGGCCTCTCGGACCACAACCCGCGTCCCCCGTACGGCGATCACCTCGATCGGACTCTCTGCCTCGATAACGAGTCCATCGGACGTGGCATGCAGGCGTTCCCCATTGACCAGGACCATTCCACCGGGGGTCATCAGGTTCAATGCCCGCCCCTGCTGGCCGATCAGGCGTTCCAGCCGGGCCTGTTCTTCCTGATAGGGAGTCACTTCTTCCAGCGTGGGGGCCGGCATCAGCACCCGGTTTCCCAGCGATGTCCGGGTTAACAGCTGGAAAGCGCCAAAGATCGTGGCTGGGATCAGGATGATGATTGCCCCAAGATACAGCCACCACAGGAAAGGATATGCCGCATACCAAGACTGATAAGCATAATAGCCCGAGATCAGGAAACAGCAGGCACACATCAATGCAATGGTGCCCCCCGACGGGACAAATAATTCAGCAAAGATGAGCAGAATCCCTGCGAAGAAAAACACAAATACCAGAAGTTGCGGGTCCATAGCCTTCGGAACTGTTCAAATTGGATTACGATATGGCTTTTCTGTACAGCGGGGGATTTCAGAATCTGCAAACAAAACATGTCCGACGTCGAGCTTTTTTGCAAATGGACCGGAATCAGTTTTGAGAAGTTTTTGATGCCCGTCAGGCAGAGACCAGGCAGTATAGGAATTGAACTCTTTTTGTGTCAGCATTACGGCATCTCCGCGCGGGTGATGCGAACCGTGATGATCCCGGTATTATCGTCCAGTTGTCCCCAGGCATCTCCACATCGCAGGTACAATTTGCCTTCGCAAGGGGCGGTAAAGGTACGTACTTCTCCCAGCTCAAAAGGCTCGCTGAGCGTGTAGTCATTAAAAACAATACCCCAGAGCCGGCCTTGTCCCTGGGCGTTCCCGGCGGCAGTCAGGTCTTCCCCCATTTTCGTGATTTTCCACGTCCCCGTGGTATTGAGCTGATAAGTCACTCCTGGTTCGACCAGTCCTCGCGATGCCTGCCAACCCGATCTGGCATTGATTTTTGCCAGTGATCCCGGCTTCGACTTAATGGCTTTGAATGGGGTCTTCCAGTCCCAGGTGCATAAGTCGCAACGATATCCCGGCTCCAGGTCCTGCAGGAACAAGCGGTATTCAAAATCGATCTCTTGAGCCTGCGCTCCATAAACGGATTCGAAGCTGGCATTGCTGCCGGTGAGCATGGACATTCCCAGTGGTTTGAAACGGGCGGTATAGTTTTCGTTAAAGCCCAGTAAATGACACACGGCCCATCGCCAGGCATAGTTCTGCCAGGAATCTCCCGTGGTCTCCAGGGGATTATTGATAATCTCCATGAGCGGCTTGGGGTCCCGGGACTTCAAATAATCAATCACCACCTGATGGGCATTGACTCCCTTGTCGTTCTCTCGCCAGTACTGCCCGACTTCCGCCATCCCTTCCGAATACCACGTCGGGCCGGTCTCACCAAACGTAATGCCACAATAGGCATGGATGGCTTCGTGTTGAGGAGTGCCGTGATCTGCCGTGGCATAGACGATGGCATCTGCGTCCAGCTTGGGGCCACCTCGAATCCCCCGCGTCCTGGTGATGGTCAACCCGCCCCGTTGCCGGATCGATTCCAGCCCTTCCGCTTCCATTTTCTGCAGTTCCGCTGCAGGCCAGACGGACAGATCTTTGGCCACATACATCCGGATGGGCTTTCGCAGGGGCCTTCCGAAATAACCCGCCACGAGCTTGATCATGGTTTCCAGGCGGTTCAACAGATCTTTGGCCTCAGCGGCAGGCATGTCTGTCATCACCTGGAAGTTTTTCGATGTGTACAACTGCGGTCCGATCTTTATTTGCTGCCCGGTCTTCTGAGCCCAGACCGTATCCGGCAACAGACCAAAGGCCAGACTCGTGAGCAAGCATCCCAAGATCAGCCGGACGTGCATCGTCAACTCCTGAATAACAGTCTTTCTGCCAGAGACACCCCGCTGCAACGGAGTTCGTCAATCGTTCCAAGCCTGATCACAACGAGCGCTGCCCCGCAACTTGGGATTTGGATCGGTTTTTCACTACTCTGCTGTGTGGTCACTCTCTTGACACTTTTTTCCCACGAAAACTGAGAGTCTGCTCGGAAATGTCAACTTGTGCTGCGATCGGTTTCTTTGCGTTCCGAGCTTCAGCAACCTGCATCGACAAATCCTGGAGATTCGCCAAATCCAAGCCCTGGCAGGGCACTAAAACGTTTTTGTAAATTCCGTCGCGGACCTGCCTCGCGGTATTCAGTCTTTCACAAGTGAAACCTTTTCGACGCGGGCATATAATAGACCAAACTGGTTGAAAACGACTTTCAAACCTCGAAGTGCCGTCAATCGATCTTAATATGATACGTGCAGCGTCCGAAATGCAAAGGCCCCGGATGCTGAAACAACATCCGGGGCATCAATTTCTGCGGGCTGTTCTCAGGACTCAAGTCAGTGCTGGTGTCCGGCGTGGGCCTTGAACAGCTTGTGATCTTTCTGGCCTTTGGCATAGACATAGGCAATCAGGTCGAAGATCTCTTCTTCGGTGAGTTTGTTGAGGACTCCTTGCGGCATCAGCGAAACTTTCGAGACGGTCCGCTCTTCGATGTCTGACTTCTTGACGGTTGTCGGCTTATCGGGAGCCAGGGGATTTGTCACGATCTTCACGTTCTCGCCATCTTCGGCAATCACCAGTCCGGAAAGAATCTGGCCATTGCTCAACGCGAAGAGTTGCGAGGTGAATTTCTCGTTAATCCGCAGCGAGGGCTCCAGAACATCTTTCAGGACATCCTGCATCGATCTCTTGGGATCGAGTTGTGTCAGGTCGGGGCCAATCTGCTGGCCTTCTCCGTTGAGTTTATGGCAACTGACACAGGCAGCCACCTTAAACAACTTTTTGCCGACCTCGAAAGAACGGGACGTATGCCCCATGGCGACATGCTCAATCTGCTCTGCAAGGTCGTTGTATTTCCACTCTGTATTTCTCTGAAGGTAGGCCAGGAGTTCATCCTGCGGCTTTAAAGCTGCCACAGCAGCCTCTTCAGATGGGCTGGACGAATCGACAACGTACAGGGCTCCGTACATGCGCCGCCAATGCCCCGGATACGTACAAACATAGGGATAAACGCCCGGCTTCTGCGGAGCTTCAAAAGTGATCCGCTGTGTCTGCCCGGGCTGCAGCAGTCGACTGCCGATCAGAATTTTGTCCGACTTGGGGATGTAGTTCCGCGCCATGGCATCCGGCTCCTGGGCCGTTTTTTCCGCCAGTAGGCCAATCTCTTCCATTGATCCCGGCAAGACTATACTGAAGTTGTGCGGCATATTGTCGGAGTTCGAAAACACAAATTCCACGGGCTTGCCCGCCTGGACTACAATTTGCTCTTTATCGTAGATCATGCGTTCTGGAACTGTTCCGATCGCAATCACCCGAACATCCAGGTTCTCCAGCCGCGAGAGCACGGCCTTTCGTTGTTCATCTGGAAGTTTTTCAGAAATCCGCTTCGCTAGAGCCACGGCCGTGGTGGCATTGATGCCGGTACGGAATGCCGTGGGAATCTCACTGAGATAGGCCAGCAGATTGTCCGCCAGCGGCTGTAACTGTGATGGTTTCCAGTGCTCCTGCGGGATGGACTGCAGGGCTTGAATGGCGCTGGACCGACTGCGCCCCGACTTGATCAAAGCCGTGAGGTCGTCGAACTTCTCCGCTTCATGACCGGGAATGATCGCCAGTAATTGAACAGCCACATCATGCAACGAGGAATTTCCGGTTACTGACAGCCGCTCTGTCGGGATCTTCTGTTTCTTGATGCCTGGACCTGACCAGTACGTCTCGAAGAAATAGTCTCCGGTATGGTTGCTGTAGGTAACCGTCAGCGGATGAGAGCCGGGTGGAAGCTCGATCGCTCCACTTTTCTCCGCAGGACCGTGTGGCCCATCATTGTTGATGAGTAATTCATCGCCAATGTAAAGCCGCGATCCATCATCAGATTTTGTGAAGAATGTATATTTGCCAGCCTTGTCGACGGTAATTGTTCCAGTAAATCGTAAGGCATATCCTGCGGATTTCGTGCGTTGTGGCACGTCCAGCGTGATTGCCGGGACAATGCCTGTCGCTTTCGGTTTCATCCCGGCGAGTGTTTCCACAGAAACATCCTTGCCGTTGGGCTGGAAGTAATCGACGCGAATCCCATTGTCGCTGAACGCATTTCCACCCGATTCCTTAGCCAGATTTGCAGGCAGATCAAACATCAGCGGACGCACCTGCGGATAAGTGGCAGCGCGCACATTGGCAATCTTGATCACTGCGATGGCATCCAGAAACTCGCGCAAACTTTCTTTGGATTTCGATGCGGTGATGACAGCATGGTGTCCGCCGTGATCGGTGACAATCCAGGCTGCATAGCCGGCACGTCGTCCCATGCCTGTTTTGCTGCTGGTGGCTAGTTTCTGGATCTGCGGACGAGATTTCTGCAGATCCGAATGGGGTTGTTCCAGCAGAAGCTGAGTCAACACGGGCAGATTCGATTCCTGCTGCCGTGCGTCCTGTTCAGTCAGCAGGGACAGAATCAAGTCGATCGGGCTGACTTTTCGTAATTCTGCCAGACCGGTCAACGCGGCTCGCAAGACCGCATCAGGCACGGTTGGTCGGGCGAGAATTGCCAGGTAAACATCTTCCGAGGCTGGGAGTTTGATCAGCGATTTGGGGTCGGCATGGAGAAGTGCAAATGCACGTCCGGCCGGAGAAAGCTCCTGTCCAGAAGCAATGGCTTCCTGGATCAGCCGCTGAATCTGCAGTTCTCCCTGAGCATATTTCAGGACATAATCCATCTGAACATCTGTGGGCTGAGCGGAGACTTCGTAAATCACCTCCGCAGCGATCGGACTCTGGAAGGAAACAGCCGCTTTGACGGCTTCTGCGCGGACCAGCGGTTCGGATTCTCGAGCGGCGGCCAGCAGCAGCGGTTCCCATCCGGCAATCTTGTCTCCCCAATGCCCCAGCGTACGGATGGCGGCGGCCCGAACACGTGGTTCCTTTGCCGAGAAAACTTTTTTCAGGAGTGCTTCGTTGGGGACGCGATGTTCCTCGAACGTCCACAGAGCTTCCAGTAAGGCCTGTTCGTCAGCGGGAGTGTCGGGTTCGATCTTCGCCGTCCAGGCAGTGAGCGCAGCCGTAACATCGTCGGTCTTTCGGCCGCTCAATTCGAGTCGAGCCCGATACCGGCTGCCGTTATCGCCTGCATAGAAGGCCTGTGCCACTTCGGCGATCGGCTTACCACGAAGCTTCTGCGGTTTCGGATTGAACTTCCCTTCGTGTGTCACGCGATAAATCCGGCCATGCGTATGGTCGCGATTGGGATCACGGATGTTATGCTGCATATGTCCAATGAGCGGATTGGCCCAGTCGGAGATATAAAGGGCTCCATCTCCAGCCACTTCCACATCCGTGGGGCGGAAGTTTGGATCGGAGGAAATCAGGATCGGTTCGATTTCGACCGCATTGATATCTGCACCATCGTATTCCACGCGGTGCTGCAAAACTCCCAGTACGCCGATCGAGTTACAGATCAGAAAGTTTCCGTTGAATTCTTTGGGAAACTGGCTGCTGGACAGGAAACCGGTGGCGGGGACGGGACGCACCCGTTTCTGATACCACTGCTTGGGAGGAGCAATCCCCTTTCCAATCGAGACATAGCTGCCAGTCCCACTGGTCCCGTCACTGGCGAACATAAAGCCCCATTGGTCGATCGCAATTCCGTGCGGGTTGGGCCCAATGGGATGATGGAATGTGACCTCGAATGTGCGGGGATCAAACCGGTACACGCCGTCACGCCGCGAGCGGAACGTCTTGGTGGGCGTTTCCATGTTGTCCACGTGGAAAACTCCATGCGAAGAATACAGGCCGCCGTCCGGACCGATCACCAGCGAGTTCGCGGTATGGTGAGAGTCTTCCGAGGAAATTCCCTGCAGCATGCGGATTTTCACATCCGCGCGATCATCTCCGTCCGTATCTTTCAGGAAGATAATTTCCGGGGCCGCAGCAACCAGAACGCCTCCGCCCCAAAATTCAAAACCAGTCACGCTGTTGAGACCTTCCGCAAAGACAATCAGCTGATCTGCTTTTCCGTCCAGATCCTCATCCGGCAAAATGATAATCTTGTCTCTGAGCGGCTCATTCGGGTTCCAGTGCGGATAGGTGGGCCAGGTCGCTGCCCATAGCCGCCCGTCCGGGTCCACTGCCATCTGGACCGGCTTGATCATCTCTGGAAACATCTCTTCGGATGCAAACAGATTGACCTTCAGGCCTTTGCCAATTTCCATATGACTGATGGCTTCTTCCCCACCCAGAAATGGATAACTCCCATCCGGATTGGGGCCGGGTTTATTAGTTTTTACGGGAATTTCCGGTGGAGTATTGCTGTCGTCCACCATCAGGTCCTGCCCCTTGGCAACGGCCCAGATGCGATGGTCTCGATTGGCTGTCTGAACAGCGAAAATCTCCATTTCACGCTGCATGACGTCCGCATTACTTTGACCAAACCAGGCCAGCTTGGAACGTCCCCCAAAGACGTTATAGCCGTCAATCGTCCGGTACTTATTGAACCAGCGGAAGTTTTTATCCAGAACGGCCTGGCGAAGTTTTTCCAAGGCCACGTGATTGGCCGGCTCCGCGTCACCAAACAGCGATTTCATGATCACGTTGGCCATCAAACGGTTCCCCTCGGTCGTCAGGTGCACCCCATTGATCGTCAGGGGCTCGACTTCGCGGGCATACAGTTCATAAGAGGGATGGAACAGATCCACGAAAGGAATCTGCTTCTCGCGGGCAATTTCCGCCATCGCCTGTGTATACATTTCCAGCTGAACATTGTGATCGCGTCCATCCGGCAGATTGGGATCGTTCAGATCCTCATGGGCCACTGGCGAAAAGAGTACCAGCCGGGCGGTGCCGCGATCGCTGTACTTGGCGGCGACGGTTTCGTCGATAAAGTGTTTTAACTTCTCGCGGAAAGCAGGCAGCCCTTCTTCCCCGGAAAACGCTTCATTATATCCGAAGAAGGCGAAGACGACGTCCGTCTGAGTGTCAGTCAACCATTTTTCAGGCGTTCCAAAGTTATCCGAGCGAGGGCGAACATCGATTTCGTCTCCTGGAAACGACAGGTTGCGAAAAACCAACTCATGATCAGGGAATTTGTGCTGCAGGAATGTTTCCAGCCAGGCGTCATGCTGCATCCGATCCGGCAAGGTGTTGCCGATCAGCGAAACATGATCTCCTTTTTTAAGCTTCAGCGAAGGAGACTGAGCATTGGCGATGAAGCTCGTCAACGTGCAGGCGACAAGCGTCGCAACGAAGAATTTTCGATCGATCACGGGGTCTGTTACTCCAGATGGAAGCAGAGTGGGGGGAGTGTCAGGCAGTTTCTGCATTTTCATCTGACAAGACGTGCTTCGTCAATCGTCAGAACCAACCTATGTTGATATTTCCGCAAGCTGATCGGATTGAGACGAAGCCCGGTCCCCACGGTGCGTTTTTGTAAATCTTGTCACGAACTTGCCTGCCGGCATTCCGTCCTTCATCAACTGAAACTCTTTTGATGCGGGCATGCATATAGACCAAACTGATTTGCACCTACCGCAAACAATTACCGCAAAAAATCCGCCGGAACAACAAAACCGAAGGATGTCCCCTGGGGCTTTCGCCTTTGACAAACTTAAGGAACCCCGCTCTCTCAATACCAAAATCAAAATGGCCAAAGCCCTGTCCAACACCGGACAGTAAAGAACAATCCCAAAACGTTTATAGCAGACCAGGATCAGAGAGATGGGCGATGGAAATTCTCCTTCCAACTGAACTGCATGGGAAGAATCTGACTTCAAAACTGGACACGAAAACTGGACACGCAGGCCAGGCTGTGATCACCGCTGTGACGCTATGCCGCTGCGGTCTCGTTTCTGGAAACCTCTTCGGAATCTGCAGGAGTTTGCTGCGTGGTTGTGTTAGCGGATCGCAGTTGTTCCGCCATCGGAAGATTGTCCAGATCTGTCAGGCCAAACGTTTCCAGGAAAAGTCGAGTGGTGCCATACAAGTACGGTCGCCCCAGCGAAGTGTCTTCTCCGGTCACCCGCACCAGATTGCGTTCCATGAGCTGCTTAATGATCTCCGCGGATTGGACGCCGCGGATGGCTTCCACATCCGCCCGGGTGCAGGGCTGACGGTAAGAAATGATCGCCAATGTCTCCATCATGGGGGGAGATAACTTAAGGCGAGACTGCCTTTGATGAACCCTGTCCAGCCAGGGAGACAGACTGCTTAACGTGAGCAGTTGGTAACCCGCCGCGACATGTTCAATTCGAAACGCCGAATGCTGGGCATCATAGGCTGCATTGAGCTGATCAATCAGCTCCAGCGTCTCGCGGACATCTGACAGAGTGGCAATTTGAGACAGCTTCTTTGTAGACAGGGCTCCCTCTGCCACAAAGAGTGCTGCTTCCAGACGGGCCATCTTTGTGGTCCGCAGAAATGCTGTTGAGGAATCGATGGCAATCGTGGATGCGGAAGATGGCCTGCGAGCCAATCGATTCCACTTCCACCCGGATTTCAGATCGGTCTGAAGTGGAGAGTACTGCAGGCCGGAGCGGATCGGAGCGGTGGCCGGATTTGCGGGATGCTGCATCATCTCAGTTTGGATTCTGAGGAGAGGGACAGCGATTGCGGTTTAGATGGAAAATTTGCAGTGGCATATCGGCTGCGCATCCAGCGATCGACTTGCTGTAGAACCTGATTGACGGCCAGCAATGGGTCATCCGTTTCGGCTTCAAAACGATGAACCACGTGCGGAGCGTCTCCCGGCGAAAAGGTGCAGACAAACAGGAATGTCCCTTCAGCTGCTCCTCGTTCGAGGTGATAATTTTTGACTCCCAGCTCCGTGAGTCGTAACGAAGCCTGCCGCCATGTCAACAAGGAGGTTTGTGTCTCGAAGACAGCTTCTTTCTGAAAAATCTGTCCGTTCCGTGCTTCGGCTGCCATGGATGCAACACCCGATCGGATGGGTGTTGCAGAGGAGGCCTGGTTTGCAGCAGACTGTTCAGCCCGGCTGTCTCCCGCGGAAGAGATTTCACTCCAGTGCCGTGATGGGGATCCACTTGCCGTGTCCTTTGATGGAACAGGTTGCCTGGAACTCAAGGCACGCGGTGGAGGGACATCGAAGATGCTGCTGGAGGTTGCTTCAGACGACGACTGTTGCGTGTAGCGATTTCGCTGACTGTGATCATAAGAATTGGGATCGTATTGTCCCTGATCGTGTGGGGCAGGCCGATCTGCAAGAGCGGACTGTTCACCAAATTGCGGTGCATCATCTAAGTGTGCGCCGGCCTGCGAGGAGTTGGTTTCTCTTTTCTCAGACCAGTCAAAGACATCTCGCACTCCACGAATGACCTGATCTCTGCTGCTTGTGGAATCACCGTTTGCAGGCACCAACTGCGGAATCCCAAAAACCGCCATCAGTCCGATCGCGGCCAGCGGAATCGAGAGCATCAATGTTGCCAGAAATCCTATGATTTTCGCGCCCATGGTGCGGCACCTCCCTGTCAATCACGGGCCGTTCTCAACCTGACAGTCCGACAATTTTCTGCTGCGATCTGCAGCCTTGCATCACGCCTCAATTCCGTCGGAGAAGTCAGAGATCGTCCGAGCTGCTGTCGTCTTCAGCGGAGCATCGGAAACTCATGGGCAGAGCATAAATGAGAAATGCAAAACAACACAATCTCAAATTTCAAGATTTCTATGCCGGGTGCATTCCGCACTTTGCACAGGGGGTATCGATGTGTTGGGACTTCATTTGGAATCGCGGTACGTTCAAACGCACACGACGAAAACTTTCACACGTACCGTCTTACAGCCTTATTTGTCGCAATCTCCAGGTTCCTGTGGGAGTTCCGGTGCTCCGCCAACGATTTCCCCGATACGGTCCTGCCGCATCCCCACCACGCGCGCAAACCCGGTCCCGCACCCATTTTATGAAGATGTTGAAACTTCCCAGTTGACACTTGATTAAATGTCTCTTTATGATAATGAGAGTCAACCCATCTATTGCATTTCCAGTTCGGTTCGCAGGAATTGTCTTCCATGATTCACTTTGGGACGACGAGTTGTCGAACTTCTCCCGTGGTTCTTTGCCTGACCTTCCTCTTCATCATGGCAGGATGTCGCGGTTCTGATAATCAATTGGGGCGTCAGCGGATTTCTGGCAAGGTGAGCCTTGATGGGAAACCTGTTGTCACGGGTTCAATTCAGTTTTCGTCGCTTCCCGGGGCATCTCAGGAGATTTTTTCTGGTTGTCTGATTAAAGATGGCTCCTATTCATTGCCAGAGATGGGTGGGCTTCCGCCGGGAGAGTACCGCGTTTCGATCTCCTCTGCTGCCCCTTCCGCGCCAGTTTCTTCGGACCCGGAGGAAGCCATGAAAGCGGCGGAAAATCCCGCCACGACACCAGAACTCATCCCTGAAAAGTATAATTCAAAATCGGAATTAACGATTGAAGTCGAGAAGTCTGGGAAAAGCGTTTTTGACTTCGATTTGAAGTCTTAGCTCTAATCTCAAGGCGGCTGGAAGACCGGATCGCTTTTATTTTTGATTTCCATTTAACAAGGAGAACCGGCATGCTTACCCCCCCCTCTAGGTTCTTTGCTTTAACAGGTAGCGTTCGTCGCCCCTCTCTTCGGCCTTTCTCTTCGGCTTCCAAGGGGTTCACTCTGATTGAACTCCTCGTCGTCATCGCCATTATCGCAGTTCTGATCGCTCTTTTGCTGCCAGCGGTTCAACAGGCTCGTGAAGCTGCACGTCGTAGCCAGTGCAAGAACAATATGAAGCAGATCGGGCTGGCGATGCACAATTATCATGATGTCACCAACCGCCTCCCGATTGGGGCCATGACCTCTAATAATGCGTCTGTGAACCCCTCAACAAACAATGGCCAAAGCGGATATGTCTGGGTGCGGTATATCATGCCTTACATGGAAATGAGCGCCATGTACAATGCCTGGAATGAAGACTTGATCTATACAAACAACAGCGTGACGAAAAATGGTATGACCAATTTGACGATCATGCGCACAGTTCTGCCTGGATTGCTTTGTCCCAGCGACACTCTATTTCGCGCATGGAATTCCGTGCCGAACTATAATTATGCAGTGAATTACGGAAATACATTTATTAATAATGCCTCGTTCAGCGGGTCGCCCGCAATCACGAACCTGGAAGGCGCCTTTAAATATAGCGGCAGCACGACGGGGACATGCTTTGGGTTCTCCGATATTACTGATGGAACCAGCAATACACTCATGGTCTCGGAATTGCGCGCGGGCCAGATCGCCAATGACATTCGTGGATTGATCTGGTACCAGAATAATTCAGGGTTTACGACATATGCGACCCCTAACTCCACAATTCCAGATTGGAATGGCGGCTGGTGTGATAATCCGACTGTCGTCGCGGCGAATTACATGCCTTGTGCGACCGCTGCCCCAACGGGTACTGCAAATTATCTCACATCTCGCAGCCGGCATACTGGAGGAGTGCAGTCTTTGCTTTGCGACGGGAGCGTCCGTTTTATCAGCAACAACATCGACATCAGCATTTGGCGCGGCCTGAGCAGCCGAGCTGGTAACGAGATTCTGGGAGAATTTTAAGAATCATTCGACAGGACGTCACCGATCCTGCTTGCTCCGTCCGCATAAAATGGGCGGAGCAAGCTTCCTGTAAACGGGAGACAGTCTGACCAGAAAGTATCGCTGCAGCCATCCTCTCTTGCATCTTTCCGGATGCTGCGAGAAGCGCCTTTCGAAGAGATTCGTGGTTCAGACTTTCTTCTTCTTGGCAGCTTTTTTCTTGGCCGCCTTCTTTTTTGGAGCTGCTTTCTTTTTGGGGCTGGCCTTTGTGGTCCCCTTGCGAGTCCCTTTCTTGCCGGATTTGGCGGCCCGGGCATTGAGTAGTTCAATGGCCTGTTCCATTGTCAAAGTCAGCGGATCGGTGTCTTTGGGCACCGTCGCATTGATCTGTCCGTGCTTCACATAGGCTCCATATTTCCCTTCAAAAATGGCAACCGGCTTTTCGTCTTCCGGATGCGGACCAATCTCTTTCAAGGGGGTGGCTGCCGCGCGACCTTTCACCTCTTTCAACAGTTCGACAGCACGTTCCAGCGAAATCGTGAGGATGTCATCTTCTTTTGCCAGAGATTTGTATTTGCCGGCATGCTGCACATAGGGACCGAAGCGGCCAATTCCCGCATTCACAACTTTCTGATCTTCTGGATGATGTCCCAGCCGACGAGGCAGCTCCAGCAACTTCATGGCCGTATCGAAATCGAGATCGGAGGGGCTCAGGTTTTTGGGAATGGAGACTCGTTTTGGCTTGGTTCCATCCTCGGAGACTTCTCCCAGTTGCAGATAGGGTCCGAACGGGCCGGACAGCACAAAAATCGGGAGTCCGTTTTCGGGATCAACTCCCAATGAGAGTGGTCCCTGCTTCTTCAGGGAAATCAACTTCTGAGCCAGTTCGTCATTGAGTTCGGCTGGCGCAATGTCATCCGGCAAGGAAGCATTGACGGTCTCTTCCCCTTCCTGGGCTTCCAGGTAAGGACCATATCGTCCCACACGGACTGCAGCCGAGAGACCATTAAGCTGAATGGTGCAGGCTTCACGAGGATCAATGGTTTCCCGTTGCAGTTCGACCTGCTGACTGAGTCCTTCACTGCCGGAATAAAACGTCTCCAGATAAGGCTGACGTTTGGCTTCCCCATTGGAGATATCGTCCAGGGACTGCTCCATCTGGGCGGTAAAGTGCAGGTCGACCAGATTCGGAAAATGATTTTCCAGAAGTCGCGTGACGGCCAGGGCGGTAAAGGTGGGAATGAGCTGATTATTCGCCTTGCGAACGTATCCCCGGTCCTGCACCGTGCTGATGATGCTGGCGTACGTACTGGGGCGGCCGATCCCTTCCGCTTCCAGTTTGCGAACCAGTGTGGCTTCCGTATAACGCGCGGGGGGCTTGGTTTCATGCGCCTGCGGTTCGACGCCTGCACATTGGACGGCTTCCCCTTCACCCAGTTCCGGCAAGACAGAATCCTGATCCTCCAGAGCCGCTTCCGGATCGTCTGAGCCTTCCACATAGGCCCGGAAATAACCGGGAAACTCCACTTTTCGGCCTGTTGCCCGAAACTCCGCGTCCGCAGCAGTGATGGTCACGGTGTCGAATCGCAACTGAGCTTCGGCCATCTGACTGGAAATGGTCCGTTTCCAGATCATGTCGTACAGGCGTGCTTCGCGGCCGGACAATCCGAGTTCATCGGCAGTTTTCATCTCTTCGCCGGCAGGTCGAATCGCTTCGTGAGCCTCCTGGGCATTCTTCGTTTTATTGGAGTACTGCCGGGGCGTGGGACTGAGAAATTGCGTCCCGTAATTCTTATTGATGCGATTGCGGGCGGCATCGATCGCCTCCTGCGAGAGTGTCACGCTGTCCGTTCGCATATAAGTGATGTTCCCGTCTTCGTACAGCCGTTGGGCGGTCTGCATTGTTTCACGGGCACTCATGTTGAGTTTGCGGTTGGCTTCCTGCTGCAGCGTACTGGTGGTGAATGGGGCCGGCGGCTTGCGAGTGGCCTGACGGTGTTCCACCTGGGCCACTTTCCACGGGGCCTGTTCAACACGCAACTGGAGTTCTCGGGCAGCCTGCTCTTCGAGTAACAGAACGTCCACTCCAGACTGAATACGACCGGTGGATTCATCAAAATCCTTTCCGGTGGCAATACGTTTTCCAGCCAGACTGGCAAGTTGGGCTGTGAATTCCGCACCGACTCGATTCTTCAGATGAGCCTTCAGATCCCAGTATGCTCCACTGCGAAAGGCGAGTCGTTCCAGTTCTCGCTGGACCATGACGCGCACCGCCACACTTTGTACTCTTCCGGCAGAAAGTCCCCGGCGAATTTTCGTCCAGAGCAGCGGAGAGAGCGTATAGCCATATAGGCGATCCAGAATGCGCCGGGTTTCCTGGGCCTCGACAAGGTGCATGTCGAGTTGCCGGGTTGTTTGGAGTGCGTCCAGAATGGCTTTTTTGGTGATTTCCGAAAAGGTCATCCGCTTGACGGGCACAGTGGGCTGCAGCACATCGACCAGATGCCAGCCGATACTTTCCCCTTCGCGGTCTTCGTCGGTCGCGACAATCAGCTCTTCGGCCCCTTTGAGCAGATCTTTTAATTCTTTGACAGTTTTTTTCTTTTCGGGAGAAACGATGTAGAGCGGCTCAAAGCCGTTCTCCACATTCACTCCCAACCGGGTCCAGGCCTCGGATTTGAGCGCTTCGGGAATATCTGCCGCCTTTTCCGGAAGATCGCGCACGTGCCCCATGCTGGCACGAACGTCATAGTCGCTCCCCAGAAAACCGGCGATTTTTTTGGCTTTGGCCGGTGATTCAACGATCACCAGACCTTTTTTCTTCTTCGCGGAACTACCCATCCGATCTGTCAATCCAATCGCACCAAAATGTTGTTTTTGCCTGGCAGACGATACAGGATCGTCGCCTTGATGTCTGATTCCCAGCTGTGTGAAATAAAAAGATTCCAAAGAGGAATTTTCTATTTCGTCAGTACGAAAGCGCGTTGAGAACAGTGCTTTCGCCAATCACCACAACTTATCTGCCGGGTGGTCTGGACTTGTCACCAGATTCACTCCAGCTAAGATGCGGGCTCTTTGTTTGTGATGATTTCACACTCGGCAATCGGCTTCATTGGCGATTTTGGATCGCCTAGACTGAAGCGATGAACGGGAGTGAAATCTGTATTTACGTGAATGTCATTACGGGATCATTTGCGTGATTGTCAAGAGGTCACCCCTTTCGGCGGAACTTTTCAAGTCGCCGGGAACTGTCGAGCTCTTGGCATTTGACAAGGCGAAATGCGCAGAATTACGTTCGCCGGACAGACTGCGGGCAGCCAGTTTTATTTTTATGGATCGATGAGGAACCGGGATGAGTTCGCCATTTTTGCTTTTCCGCCGTCATCAGCGTATCTTGATGGTCGTCATCACGGGTCTATCGATGATTTCATTCGTCCTGCTGGGAGCTGTGCAGGACCCGCGGCAACTTCCCGCGCCGCTGGTGATCATCTTTATGGCCGCACTGGCCGGGGGAATTGCCTGGTTGGCAGGACTGAATTCGGGTAAGGCCACAGAATGGGGCCTGACCGCAACGCTCATTGGCGCCATCGTTGCATTTGCCGCCACCTTCTACAGCAACCGGCAGGCAAGTGCCGTGGTGATCGACAATGGAAACTTGTCCGCAGAACAAGTCTCCCACCTGCGCAGCCAGCGGTATATCGTCAATCAGTTTGTACACAGCGCATTTCAACAGACATTCAATCTGCCGCTGCAATCTCTGCCCGCTGCGATTCAACGAGATCTGACATTCGGCTTTTCCCAAAGTGGAGAAGTGAGCGTGGATGACGTGGTTGTGGGAGAGCTGCTGCGACGGAAGGCGGACAAAATGGGAATCGCCATTTCCGACAAAGTCGTGACCGATTTCATTAAACAGATCACCAGTAAAAGTGGACTGAAATCTCTGTTTGATCGCTATCAGAATCA
>Ga0182745_1001744_pt1 | contig 20358 bp, 18 predicted proteins | sample eDN3rd30CKraftBY_FD_128523 | JGI IMG/M metagenome (GOLD analysis project Ga0182745, IMG submission 128523) | Enriched backyard soil microbial communities from Emeryville, California, USA - eDNA 3rd pass 30_C Kraft BY (version 2) (version 2) | ecosystem: Environmental > Terrestrial > Soil >...
GGCGCCGACATCGCCGCTTTCCTTCAGGTCGAAGATCAGCACCGAAAGGACCTTCGTTTCCGAGGTGAACAGAATGACGGCGGCGGAGAGTTCGCGGATGGTGGCAACGAAAATGAAGCACCAGGTCGCGATCACGGCCGAGCGCAGCAAGGGCGCCGTGATGTCGGCGAGCGTTCTGAGCCGGGTTGCCCCCAGCATGCGGCCCGCCTCCTCGAGTTCGGGATGCACCGCATGGAAGGCAGAACCGAGCTGCTGATAGGCGGCCGGCAATTCGATCGTCACGAAGGCGATCAGCAGGATCCACAGCGTGCCATAGAGGGCGAGCGGCGGGCGCGTATAGGCGAGGAATAGTCCAACGCCCAGCACGATACCGGGGATGGCAAGCGGTGCCGTGGCGAGGAAGCCCAGAACCCGGTAGCCGCGCACCGCCTTGCGCGCCACGATATAGGCGATCATCAGCGCCAGCAGCGCGCCCAGCGTGGCCGAAGCGGTTGCCAGTAGGAAGGTGTTCTTCAGTGCCGGCATCGTCGAGCTGAGCTCGAGGAAGGTAAATTTCACATTGTGCAACGTGATCGTGTCCGGTCCGACGATGCGCGAGGCCACACGCGAGAAGGCCGAGTTGAACAGCGCCGCATAGGGCAGGAAGAGCGGCATTGCCAACACGAACAGCGCCAGCGCCACGGCGGGTATGCGCAGCCAACCCAGCCGGATGGGCCGCGGGGCGCCGTACTTGCCGCCCAGCACGGCATAGCCGCGCCGACCGAGCGCCATTGCCTGGGCGCGCAGGAGCAGCACCGTCAGCACCAGCAGCGGCACCGAAGCCGCCGCGGCCAGCTCGGGCTTGGGCGGGAACTGGAAGAGGCTCCAGATGCGCGTCGTGAGCGTGTGGAAGCCGGCGGGGATCGCGAGGATGGCGGGTGAGCCGAACAGGTTCAGCGCCTGCAGGAAGGCGACCAAAGCGCCGGCCAGCAGCACCGGCAGCGCGAGCGGCACTGTAATCAGGCGAGCGGTCTGCCAGGTCTTCGCCCCCAGCATCGAGGACGCGTCTTCCAGTTCGCCGGGCATGCGGTCGAGTGCATTGGCGACCAGGATGAAGACATAGGGAAACGTGTAGCAAGAGATTACGAAGATCAGGCCGCTCAAGCTGTAGATGTCGAACAGAGCCTCGTCGGACGGCATGCCGCTGAGCAGGCGCCAAAGCTGGTTCAGCAGGCCCGAATTGGGCGCCGCCAGCATTTCCCAGGCGATGGCGCCGACGAAGGGCGGTGTCACCAGCGAGGCCATCACCAGCGTGCGGATCGTGCGTGCAAACGGCATGTCGGTCCGCGCCACGAGCCAGCCCAGCGGCGCCGCGACGAGGCAGCAGATCGCACTCACCGAGCTGGCGATGATGAGCGTCGTGATCAGCGGGTCGACGAAGGTGGGATCGGTAAACAGCGCCACGAAGTTGGCGAGTGTTATGCCGCCATCCTTGCCCGTCAGACTGACGATCAGCAGCCAGCCGACCGGCAGTACGATCATCACCGCCAGCAGGGCGGCGACCGCGATCAGAACGGGCCGCGACAGGTCGAAGCTGCGGATCATACCTTGAAGTAGCGCTGGTAGCGGGACTTGATCTCGTCCGCCGTCTTCTCGACCTCGACCGGATCCTCCGGCAGCGTCTTGATCGACGCCAGTGCCGGCCGCCCGGCCTTGGCCTTCACCAGTCTGTTCGCGGGATACTGCCCGCTCACGTTGACGATGAACTCCTGGCCCTCCGGCGACATGATCCAGCCGACCAGCAGGCGCGCGGCATTGGGATTGGGCGAAGCCTTGAAGATCGCCATCGGGTTGGAGATCTGCGGCGTGCCCTCGACTGCTTGCACGATCTCGATCGGCGAGCCCCGCTCCTTGGCCATCCAGAACAGGTAGTCGCTACCGTCGACAGCGATGGCCCGCTCACCGGCCTCGATGCGCTTGGGCGGCTCGGTCGCCGACTGGACCTGCAGCACCTTCTGCTTCGAGAGCTTCTCGAAATACGCCCAGCCCAGCGCCTTCGCCAGCTGCTGCGTGGCCGTCATGATCGTGCCGGAATAGCCGGGATGCCCCTTGACCAGCTTGCCCGAATATTTCGGGTCGAGCAGGTCGATGAAGCCTTTGGGCACGTCTTCGGGCTTCACCAGCTTCGTGTTGTAGGCGATGGCCGACAGGTGCGTGCGCTGGTTGACGAAGGCGGCATCGGCATCGCGTTGATCGGCTGGCAGGTTCTCCGCCATATCGGGCGTGAGGAACGGCTCCAGCCAGCCCTGCCGTTTCCACACGATGAAGTGCGCGGCATCCGAGCTGTTCGCCACGTCGACCCTGCGGATGTTGCTGCCGACTTCCTGGCCGATACGATTGAACAGCCGTTCCGCGCCGGTGCGCTCCACCGCGACCTTGATGCCGGGATACTTGGCTTCGAAGGCCTTGGCCATCGGCTCGGCGACGGAAAGGTCCATCGCCGTATAGTAGGTGACCTTGCCTTCCTTCTTCGCCGTCTCGATGAGCTCTGGTGTGATGGCAGTCGCTGGTGGGGCGGCGGAAAGGACCCGCGCGCCGAGCGGCACGAGGATGGTGGAAGCCGCGGCGGCGGCGACGAATTGACGACGGCGCATGGGCTACACCTTGAAGTATTTGACGTAACGGGCCTTGATCGCGTCGGCCTGGTCGGCGACGACGCTCGCCTCCTCCTTCAGCGTCTTGATGTCGGAGAACTTCTTCATGTCGGCGCGGTCGACAGCCTGGGCATGTGCCGAACGCAGAGCGCCGACGTCGATGTTGAGCTGCTGCGCCTCGCGCGTCATCGACCAGGCCTGGAACAGGCGCGCCGCGTTGGGATTGGGCGCATTCGCCATCACAGCGGACGGACCGGTGATCAGCGGCGTACCCTCGCTCGCATAGACGATCTCGACCGGCTCGCCGCGCGACTTCAGCTCCTCGACGACGTATTCGCCGCCATCGGCCATGACCGCCCGCTCGCCCTGCGCGATTTTCTTCGGCGGCTCGGTCGCCGACTGGACCTGCATGACCTTCAGCTTCGCCAGCTTCTCGAACCATGGCCAGCCGAGGTCGCGGCTGAGTTGCTGGGTCGCGGTCATGATGGTGCCGCTGTAGCCCGGATGCGCCTTGACGATCTTTCCCATCCATTTGGGATCGAGCAGGTCGGCATAGGATTTTGGCGCGTCCCCGGCCTTCACCAGCTTGGTGTTGTAAGCGATCGGACAAAGCGTGATTCGCCACGAGGCGAACATGCCGTCGGGATCCTTATGAGCCGCCGGGAAATACTGGGCCACCTCCTCCGGCACGAACGGCGCCAGCATCCTGGCCCGCTTCCACACGATCAAGTGCGCGGCGTCGGAGCTGTTCACCACATCGCAGTTATAGATCTTGTTCTGGAACTCCTGGCCGATGCGCTGGAAGTTGCGTTCCGCGCCCGAGCGCTCGACCTTCATGGTGATGCCGGGATACTTGGCCTCGAAGGCCTTCGCCACCTTTTCGCCGAGCGCCAGGTCGACCGACGTATACCAGGAGAACTTTCCCTCCTTCTTCGCCGCCTCGACCAGCGCCGGCGTGATCTTGGTCGGCTCCGGCGGCGCCGCGCGCACCGGGGTGATGAACGAACCTGCGGCCGCCGCCGTCGAAGCTGCAAGCACATGGCGCCGCGTCAACTTCCTCGTCATGGTCATTCCTCCGCCAATGCCCGGCATTGTTCCGCCGGCAGATGCAGCCACACCGACCGGCCCGGTTCCATGTTCTGGGCGGGCGGCGCCGTCACGCGCAGCTCGGCCTTGTCGTCGAGCGTCACCGTGTAGTCTCGAGTCGATCCCAGGAAAACCTGCCGTGTCACCACGCCGTGAAGACGATTCTCGGCGCCCGAGGGTGGCGCCTCGCCGGTCATTTCGACTTCGTGCTGGCGCACGGAGACGGCGACCGGCCGACCGGCGACCAGCTTGCGGCCGGTCGTACGCAAGACACTGCCGGCAACGGATACGCGTGTCTCGTCGAGCGCGGTGGCAGCGAGCACGTTCGACCCGCCGATGAAACGCGCCACGAATTCAGAGCGTGGCCTTGCATAGATCTCTTCCGGCGGGCCGAGCTGCTCGACCCTGCCCTTGTTCATCACAGCGATCAGGTCGGCCGTCGTCATGGCCTCGGCCTGATCGTGGGTCACGTAGACCGTCGTGTAGCGATATTGATCGTGCAGACGGCGGATTTCGAAGCGCATCTCCTCGCGCAGATTGGCGTCGAGGTTGGACAGCGGCTCGTCGAGCAGCAGCGTCTCGGGCTCCACCACCAGCGCGCGAGCGAGCGACACCCGCTGCTGCTGGCCTCCCGACAGCTCTCCCGGATAGCGCTCGGCCAGTGCCTCGAGGCGCGCCGTCGAGAGGATCGCCTTGAGCTTGGCGTCGATCGTGGCACGGTCGAGCTTCCGGATCTTGAGCCCATAAGCCACGTTTTCCGCCACCGTCATGTGCGGCCACAACGCGTAGCTCTGGAAGATCATCGACATCTTGCGACCTTCGGGCGGCACCGTCCGCAAAGGCGAGGACAGGACCTTGCCGCCCACTTCGATTTCGCCAGACGAAGGCTCAATAAACCCGGCGATCAACCGCAGGGTCGTGGTCTTTCCACACCCCGATGGGCCCAGCAGGCAGACGAGCTGGCCATGCTCCACGCGCAACGACACGTCGTCGACAGCGACGGCAGCGCCGTAGTGCTTGGAAAGGCCCTTCAGTTCGACTGAGGCCACGGTTCCTCCCTGTTGACCGTCACCTTATTCAAATCGGGAGACGCAGGCTATATTCGCCGCCTCATTGGAAGGATTGCCGGTATGCAGGAACAGAAAATCATCGGTCGCCGCGAGGGCGCCGTGGGCCACGTCGTCTTCAACAACCCGGCGAAGCTCAATGCGGTCTCGCTCGACATGTGGGACGGCTTCGTCAGCATCCTGAAGGACTTCGCGCAGGATCCCGAGATTCGTTGCCTTGTCGTCAGCGGGTCGGGCGGCAAGGCCTTCGTGTCCGGCGCCGACATCTCGAAGTTCGAAAGCGAACGCGCCAACGCCGAAGCGCAGGTCCGCTACGACGCCATCTCGAAGGAAGGCTACGAGGCGCTCTACGACTTTCCCAAGCCGACCATCGCCAAGATTACCGGCTACTGCATCGGCGGCGGCATGAATCTCGCGGCCTGCTGCGACCTGCGCTACTGCAACGAGGGCGCGCGCTTCGGCGTGCCGGCCGCCAAGCTCGGCCTCGGCTACGGCTTCCTGCGGATCGAGCGCTTCTCGCGCATCGTCGGCCTGCCGCGCGCCATGGAGTTCCTGTTCACCGCCAAGCAGTATTCATCGAAGGAAGCCTACGATATGGGCTTGGTGCACGGCGTCGCCGCCGATGCCGAGCTCGACACCGTGGTCGACGGCATCACCGGCGCCATCGCGCAGAACGCGCCGCTCACCATTGCGCTCGCCAAGGCCGCGGCGCGCGAGATCGCCAAGCCCGAATCGAAGCAGGATCATGCGAAGCTCGACAGGATGGCCGAGGCCTGCTTCGACAGCGAGGATTTCAAGGAAGGCCGCCGCGCCTTCATGGAGAAGCGCAAGCCCGCCTTCAAAGGCCGCTAACAAGCAACGAGGAAACGCCGATGACCGCCCTGCCCCTCTCCCACCTCACCGTCCTCGACCTCACGGCGCATCGCGCCGGCCCGACCGCCGTACGCCAGCTCGCCGACTGGGGCGCACACGTCATCAAGATCGAGCCGCCTCCGCCGCCGTCCGAGGGCGGCAAGAACAACGATTCGATGGGCGGCGCGCGCCACGGCTTCGATTTCCAGAACCTGCACCGCAACAAGAAGTCGATGACGCTCAACCTCAAGAGCGCCGAAGGCCATGCCATCTTCATGAAGCTCGCGGCCAAGGCCGACGTCATCGTCGAGAACTACCGCTCGGACGTGAAGCATCGCCTCAAGGTCGACTACAACACGGTGGCGAAGATCAACCCGCGCATCATCTACGGCTCGATCGCGGGCTTCGGCCAGAGCGGCCCTGACGCGGCACGTCCCGGCGTCGACCAGATCGCCCAGGGCATGGGCGGCCTGATGTCGATCACCGGCGAGCCCGGCCGCGGCCCGATGCGGGTCGGCATTCCCATCGCCGACCTGACCTCGGGTCTCCTGCTCGCCCAGGCGATCATGCTGGCGCTCTACACGCGCGAGCGCACCGGCAAGGGCCTGTGGGTCCACACCTCGCTGATCGAGGCGCAGATCTTCATGCTCGACTTTCAGGCCTCGCGCTGGCTGATGAAGGGCGAGGTGCCGAAGCAGGCCGGCAACGACCATCCGACCAGCATCCCGACCGGGGTCTTCCCGACCAGCGACGGCTACATCAACATCGCCGCCGCCGGCGACAAGATGTGGAAGCGCGCCGCGTTGGCGCTGGGCGCCCAGGCGCTGATCGACCACCCCGAGCATGCGACGCCGGCGCTGCGCTCACAGAACCGCAAGGCGCTGAACGAGCGCCTCGCCGAAGTCACGAAGACCAACACCAGCGCCCACTGGATCGAGGCACTGAACAAGGCGGGCGTCCCCTGCGGCCCGATCAACACGATCGACAAGACCTTCGCCGAACCCCAGGTCCACCACCTCGGCATCGCCCGCCCGGTAAACCATCCCGCGCTGGGGGAGATCAAGGTTGTTGGCCAGCCGATCAACCTCTCGGACTACCCGCAACCCAAGGCGCTCAACCCGACGCCGGACCTCGGGCAGCACACGGACGAGGTGCTGGCCGGTTTGGGTTATGACTCCAAGGCGATCGCCGACCTCAAGTCGAGTGGCGCGGTCTAACGGTTCAGGAACCCACGCAGCGCCCGGAGGAATTCGGCCGGACGCTCGATCTGTGGCAGGTGCCCTGCCTCCGGGATCGTCACCAACCGTGATTCCTCCAACGACAGCCGCATCTTCCGCGCGCCATTCTTGTCGAGGACCGGCGAGCGGTCGGCTTCGCCCCAGATCAGCAGGACCGATGCCTTGGGCGGTGGCGCGGCTTCCTCGCCGGAGAGCAAGACGTCGAGGACGCGGTCGGTGTCGGCGGCACTGAAACTCTCCAGCGTCCGGGCGATCTCGGCCGGCACCTTCGAGCGATCGTGGAAGGCGAGCGGCAGGACCTCGGAGCCGAAATGCAGGCGCTGTAGGTTGCCACGCGCCAGCGCGCGGATCGGCGTCCTGCCGGCGAGCCAGCGCAGCATCTTCGAGTAGACCGGCGGCTGGTAGCCGTTCACCAGCACGAGGCGCGCGCAGCGTTCGCGGTACCGGCCGGCAAAGCACCAGGCGACGGTCGCGCCAAAGGAATTGCCGACGAGGGTGGCACGCTCGATACCCAGCGCCGTCAGCATCTCCGCGAGCAAGGCGGCATAGGCACCGAAGCTCGGCAGGCCTTCGGGCGAGTGGACAAGCGGCAGTTCCGGCGCGACGACGAGATGCGTTCGTTCGAGGTCGTCAGTCACCGTCGACCAGTAGGCCTCCGCACCCGCCCAACCACCATGCAGCAGCACGATTGCCTCGCCGGTGCCGCCGGTCCAGACTCGCGCCGGGCGCTGTCCGAGCAAAATTGTCTTCAGCTCCACGTCACGCCCTCTGAACATATGAAGCGGGAGATATAGAATGGCCACGACGCGTAGAACAGCTTTGGTGACCGGCGCAGGCCGCAACATCGGCCGGGCCTGTGCGCTGGAGCTCGCCCGGATGGGCTACGACGTCGTGATCAACGGCTCCTCGGACCGCAAGGCCTGCGAGTCGGTGGCCAAGGAAGCCGCGGCATTCGGTGTCGAGACGCTGGTCGTCATGGCCGATGTCGGCAGCCCCGAGGAATGCCGACGCATGGCCCGGGAGGCGATCGCCAAGTTCGGTTCGGTCGACGTGCTGGTGAACAATGCCGCGCTACGGCCGGCCAAGCCCTTCCTCGAAATGAGCGAGGCCGACTGGCGCCGCGTCATCTCGGTCGATCTCGATGCCGCGGTGTGGCTGGCGCAGGCCTGTCTGCCCGGCATGGTGAAGAAGGGCTGGGGTCGGGTCGTAAACTTCACCGGCATGAATGCCATGCACGGTTATGCCGGCCGCGCCCCGGTCTCGGTCGCCAAGCACGGCGTCTGGGGCCTCACCAAGGCATTGGGCAAGGAATTCGGGCCCAAGGGCATCACCGTCAACGCGATCTCGCCCGGCCCGATCTCGGCCGACGTCGAGGACGACGGCGAGTCCAATCATCACCGCCTCGAAACGATGGCCAAGGTCCCGCTCGGCCGCATGGGCACTCCCGCCGAAATCGGTTCGGTGCTCGGCCTGCTGGTCTCCGATGGCGGCGCCTACGTGAACTGCCAGATGATCCAGGTGAATGGCGGCGGGCAGACCTGAGTCCTACTCCATCGGCAGGCCGGTGGTGCGGGCGATGGCGCTCCATCGCTCGACCTCGGCCTTCACGAAGTCGCCGAAGGCCTGGCGGCTTTCGAGGTCGATGCGGGCGCCCTGCTCGGCCCAGATGCGCTTGATGTCGGGCTCGGCCAGCGCCGCCTGCACGGCGGCATGCAACGCGTCGAGCGCGACGGGCGGCGTCTTCGCGGGCGCGAACAGGCCGTACCAGGTGCTGACCTCGAAATCCTTCACGCCGGCCTCGGCGAAGGTCGGCACGTCGGGCAACACGCTCTCGCGCTTCGTGGTGGCGACGGCGAGCGCGCGCAGCTTGCCCGACTGGACGTAGGAGGCGATCGTGCTGAGCGGCTGGAACGTCGCGTCGAGCTGGCCCGCCAGCAGATCCTGCAGGGCCGGTCCACCACCGCGATAGGGCACATGCGTCAACCTGATGCCGGTGCGCCGTTGCAGCAGCTCGATGGCGAGATGCGGCATGGTGCCGAGCCCCGACGAGCCGATATTGATCGTGTCGGGCGCCTTGCGCGCCGCCGACAGAAAGCCCGCGAGATCCTTGACGTCGAGTTTGGCGGGATTGACGACCAGCCCGACCGGCACCTTGGCGATGTTGCTGACCGGAGCGAAGTCGCGCAGCAGGTCGAAGCCTGAGTCGGCGTAGACGACCGTCGCGAAAGACTGCGCGCTATTGGCAACCAGCAGGGTACAGCCGTCGGGACGCGCCCGCGCCACCACCATGCCGCCCAGGGTACCGCCAGCGCCGCTGCGATTCTCCACCACCACCGGTTGGCCCAGGCTCTTGCTGACATGGGCCGCAACGGGACGCGCGAAAGTGTCGTTCGACCCGCCCGGCGGAAACGGCACGATCCAGTTCAGGGCCCGCGGCGGCCGCCATTGCTGGGCGTGCGACGAACTTGCCGCGCCTGTAGCCAGCAGCAGGCCACCCAGGACAGCTCGACGCGAGAGCGTCATCGGTTCACTCCATCTGGACGTTGGCGGCCTTGGCGATGCGGGTCCACCGCTCGACCTCGCGGTCGATGAAGTTGGCAAAGTCGGCACGGCTTTCGAGCTCGACCTTCGCACCCTGCTCGGCCCACAGCCGCTTCACCTCGTCGGAGCCCAGCGCTCGCTGCACGGCGGCGTGGATACGGTCGAGCACGACATCGGGCGTGCGGATCGGCGCGAACAGGCCGAACCAGGTGGTCATCCGGAAGTCGGCCAACCCCGCCTCGTGCGCCGTCGGCACGTCCGGCAGCTGCACATCGCGGCGTCGGTTGATGACCGCGAGCGCGCGCAGCTTGCCCGACCGGACGGCGCCCGCCACCGCGCTCACGAGCACGAAAGCGGCACCGATCTGGCCCGCCAGCAAATCCTGCAGCATCGGCGCGCCGCCACGATAGGGAACATGAGTGAGCTTGATCCCGGCACGTCCCTCGAAGAGGCCGATCGCGAGATGGGTCACGGTCCCGAGGCCGGCGGAGCCGATGTCGATGCTGCCCGGCGCCTTCTTCGCCATCTCGATGAAGGCTTCGAGATTGGCCGCATCGATGCGCGCCGGATTGATCACCAGCGCGTAAGGCACACGGCCGAAGGCCGCGATCGGCGCGAAGTCGCGCAGGAAGTCGAAGCCGGCTCTCGGATAGATGGTCGGCGCATAGACGAGGCCGGTGTCGCCCACCAGCATCGTATAGCCGTCCGGCGCAGCCCGCGCCGCGACGGCGGTGCCGACCGTGCCGCCGGCGCCGCTGCGATTGTCGATCACGACCGATTCGCCGATCGCTTCGGAAACCCGCGCCGCGATGGGGCGCGAAAACATGTCGGAACCGCCGCCGGCCGGGAACGGCACGATCCAGGATACGGTCCGGGTCGGCCAGTCGCTGGCGCGCGCCGGCACCATCGGGCCGGCGCCGGCCGCCATCAATCCCCCCAGCAAGCTCCGTCGCGCAATACTGCTCATTCGGCGGGGAGCTTAGCGTCCGCCCGCGGCGGCGCAATACCGCGTCTTATTGCGGCTCGATCTTCGCAAGCTTGATGTACTTGGTCCAATCCTCGCGCTCCTTGGCCACGAAGGCATCGCACTGCTCGATGGTCCAGTCCTTCGGCGGCGGCAGGAAGCCGAGCTGCTTCACCCTTTCCAGCACCGACGGCTCGTAGAGCGCGTCCATGATCAGCCGGTTCAGTTTCTGTTTGATGTCGGCCGGCGTTTCCTTGCGCACCGAGAAGCAGGAATAGGAGATGATCACATACTCCGGATAGGTCTCGGCGACGGCCGGGATATCCGGGAAGAGCGCAGACCGCTCCTTCGACGTCACGGCCAGCGCGCGGACATAGCCGGAGCGGACGTAGCTCTCGCCCACCACCTGGTCGGGGAACACGCAATCGACGCGGCCGGCATTGAGGTCCTGGATCGAGGCGACGGCGTCGCGATAGGCGACTTCCTCTAACTTCACGCCGGTCGTGACTTCGAAAAGCGCGGCCGGGACGCGCGAGGAGGCGTTGCCGTAGCCGGAGAAGAGCGGCTTGGGCTGATTCTTCGCGTACTCGACGAATTCCTTCACCGTCTTGTACGGCGCGTCCGGCTTCACCAGCATGAAGTTGCCGATCGTGCCGTTGACGGCCACCGTGGTGAAATCCGACGGCTCGTAGGTCATCGTCTTGTAGAGACTGAAATTGGCCGCCAGCGTGCTGGTCGAGCCCAGCAGGATCGTATAGCCATCGGCCGGCGCGTTCTTGACCTGCGTTGTGCCGATCATGCCGGTGGCACCGGGCTTGTTCTCGATGACGAACGCCTTGCCCGTCACCGTCTCGAGCTGCTTGCCGATCAGGCGCGAAATGATGTCCGTCGAACCGCCGGGGCCGAACGGCACCAGGACCTTCACCAGCCGCGACGGATAAGCTTCCTGCGCCCGTGCACCGGAACCCAGCACGGCCGCGACCGGAAGGCCGCCGAGCGCGGCCAGGACATTTCTACGCTTCATCAATACGCTCCTCGATCGAGACGGGACCCGTATAAGTCGACGCCGCCAAAAGGCGAGCCTGTGTTTGGGCTCCGTTCCGAGGGGCGGCAGGTTTCGCATATGAAAAAGCCCTCCCCCGACGGATCGGAGGAGGGCCATTCCCCGAAAGCGATCGCGGTCCTACATGCCGAGCTGGCTGATGAACTTGGTGTTCAGATAGGCCTCGAGCGCCTCGACGCCCCCCTCCGAGCCGTAGCCCGAATCCTTCATGCCGCCGAACGGCACTTCCGGCAGGGCGAGACCATGATGGTTGATCGACACCATGCCGCTTTCGAAGGCGGCGCCGACCTGGGTCATGGTCTTGCTGTTCGTGGTGTAGGCGTAGGCGGCGAGGCCCCACGGCAGGCGATTGGCTTCCTTCATCACGCCGTCGAAATCCTTGAACGACGAGATCGGGGCGAGCGGCCCGAACGGCTCCTCGTTCATGATGCGGGCGTCGAGCGGCACGTCGGTGAGGACGGTCGGCTCGTAGAAGTAGCCCTTGTTGCCCTTGCGCTGGCCGCCGGTCTGGACCTTGGCGCCCTTGCCGATGGCATCGCTCACGAAACCGTCGATCGCGTGCAGGCGTCGCTCGGCGACGAGCGGACCCATGCGCGTGTCCTTGTCGAGGCCGTTGCCGACCTTGAGGTTCTTGGCGTAGGCCGTGAACTTCTCGACGAACTCCGGATAGACCTTCTCGTGCACCAAGAAGCGGGTCGGTGCGACGCAGACCTGCCCGGCATTGCGGAACTTGTTGGCGCCCAGGATGTTCACCGCCTGGTCGATGTCGGCATCCTCGAACACGATGGCCGGCGAATGGCCGCCCAGTTCCATGGTTACGCGCTTCATGTGCGCGCCGGCCAGCGCCGCGAGCTGCTTGCCGACCGGCGTCGAGCCGGTGAAGGTCACCTTCTTGATGATCGGATGCGGGATCAGGTACTCGCTGATCTCCGACGGCACGCCGTAGACGAGCTGGATGACACCCGCCGGCACACCGGCATCGACGAAGGCTTTGATGAGCTGGGCGCAGGAGCCGGGCGTGTCTTCCGGTCCCTTGATGATGATCGAGCAGCCCGTGGCCAGCGCCGCCGAGGCCTTGCGCACCACCTGGTTGATCGGGAAGTTCCACGGCGTGAAGGCGGCCACCGGACCGACCGGCTCCTTGGTCACCAGCTGGTACACGTTCTCGAAGCGCGCCGGAACGATGCGGCCGTAGGTGCGGCGGCCTTCCTCGGCCATCCAGTCGATGATGTCGGCGGCGAGCAGGGTCTCGCCCTTGGCTTCCATCACCGGCTTGCCCTGCTCCATCGTCATGATGGTCGCGATCTCGTCGGCGCGCTGGCGCATCAGTTCGGCGGCCTTGCGCATGATCTTGTAGCGGTCGAAGGGCGAGACCTTGCGCCACTGCTGGAAGCCCTTCTCGGCGGCCTCGAGCGCGCGGTCGAGATCGGCCTTCTCGGCATGGGCCACATGGCCGATCACCTCTTCGGTCGCCGGATTGATGACCGGGATCGTCCGGCCGTTGGCGCCCTTGGTCCAGGCACCGTCGATCATCAGGGATACGTCGCTGTAGTTCATTATTTCCTCCTCCTACTTCTAGCTTCCGCGATAGGTCGAATAGCTCCAGGGCGTGCAGAGCAGCGGGACGTGATAATGCCCCTCCGGCTCGGCAATGGAAAACCGTAAAGGCACGATGTCGAGAAAAGGCGGATCGCCCTGCTCTATGCCCCTGCTGCGATAGTGGTCACCCACGGCGAAGCGCAGTTCGTAGCGGCCGATCGGCAGCGGCCGCCCACCGATCAGCGGCGCATCGGTGCGGCCATCGGCGTTGGTCGTGGCGGTGGCGATGCGATGCGCACGGTCGTCCGCGAATTCGTAGAGTTCGACGGCGATACCGACCGCCGGCCGCCCCGCATGCGTGTCCAGCACGTGCGTACTGAGGCGCCCGTTCACCCGCGGCATCCCCTCGCCTGTCACCTTCGCCGCCAGCCGCAGTCGCGTGATGAAGGAAATTTCCTGCAGGGCGGCATCGAATTCGGTGGCGGGGTCATGGCGCAGCCGGCGCTCGAACTGGGCCAGGATCGAATCACGCGTGTGCCGGCGGACGCAGACGATGAAGGGAAAACCGAACTTCACCTTGTAGGCATCGTTGAGGCGATGGAAGCGGGCGAACTCCGCCTCGGACAGCGTGTCGAGGCCGACGCTCGCCTGCTCACGCAGGGACTCTTCGGTCACGTCGCCCGCCCTTGCCGCCTTGCCGGCGAGATCGGGATGGCCGGACACGAAGGCAAGCTGGCGCTCGCGAGGCGCGGCACGCACCGCGCCCATCATCGCTTCGTGCAGGGCGGTGACCGTCGCGAAAGGCCGCCTGGCAGCTGCGGCGTCGGCGACCCACGGCGCCAGTTCGAACGTGTCGCCGACGGCGGCCGCGAAGTCGCCGGCGGCCGCGCGATTGAGGTCGTGGAGGCTGTGGATCATGCCGGCCGACCTAGCATGCGCAGAAGTCCGCCTCTATAGTCCCGGCCAGCAAAAACCCATGGGAGGAGCCGCAATGACCGGCCGCAAGACCTTCACCCGCCGCCGTCTGGGACAGTCGGCGATCGCCGGCGCCGCCCTCCTGGGCGCGCACCTGCCGCTGCGGGAAGCTTTCGCTCAGGGCGCGCCAGCCAACCTCAAGGTCGGCCTGCTGCTGCCGACCTCGGGCCTCCAGGCGCAGATCGGACAGGCCTGCAAGCGCGGTGCCGACGTGGCCAACGACGTGTTCGCCGACATGAAGATGCCGGTGAAGCTCGAGATCGTGAATTACGACACCGAGACCAAGCCGGACGTTGCCCGCACCCAGGCCGAGAAGGCAATCGACGCGGGCTGCCACATGCTGGTCGGCGCCTTCGATTCCGGCCAGACGATCGCCATCGCCCAGGTCTGCGAGCAGCGCGGCGTGCCGCTGGTCGTGAACATCGCGGCGGCGCCGCAGATCACCGAGCAGGGTTACAAGTTCGTGGTGCGCAACTTCCCGACGGCGCCGATGCTCATCATCGGCGCGCTGTCGCTGCACAAGGAGATCTTCAAGATCTCGGGCAAGACGCCCAAGACCGCTGTTCTGATGAGCGTGAACGACACGTTCGGTACCTCGATGATCAACGGCATCAAGGCGCTCTTTCCCAAGCTCGACATGCCCTATGAGCTGGTCGACACGATCAGCTACGACGTCGCCGCCAAGGATCTCTCGGTCGAGGTCGCCAAGGCGAAGGCCACCAAGGCCGAGCTGCTGCTGCCGGTCAGCCGCCTGAACGACGCCAAGCTGCTGGTGCAGGAGATGGTGAAGCAGCGCTGGGAGCCGATGGGGGTCCTCAATCCCGGCGCGCCCGGGCTCTACGAGCAGGATTTCCTCAAGACCATGGGCAAGTACGGCGAGTACATGATCTCGAACGTGCCGTGGCTCGATCCGAAGTCGGCGATGACGGCGTCGCTCGAGAAGCGCCATGCCGCGAAGTTCCCGAACGACCAGCTCGACCTCAACGGCGGCTTCACCTTCGAGGGCATCCTGATCGCCGCCCAGGCCTGGCTCGCCGCCAAGTCGACCAAGCCCGGCGACCTCATGGACGCGCTGCGCAAGATCAAGATCGACCAGCACGTCATGGTCGGCGGTCCGATCCAGTTCGACTCCAAGGGCCAGAACGTCAACATCAAGGCCACCGCCGTCGAGAACCTCAAGCGCAAGCCCACGGTCGTGCTGCCGCTCGAATCGGCCGCCGCGCCGCTCGTCTTCCCGATGCCACCGTGGAACGACAAGCGCCGCACCTGATTTTCGCGCTCATACTTTCCCTCTCCGCCGCGCAGCGGGGGAGAGGGCGGAGCCCATTGCGAAGCAATGGGAGGATGAGGTGATCTTCTCTCAAGACAACACCTCGCCGACGTAGCGACGAAAGCCCCACCTCACCCTTCCCACGCTTACGCGCGGGTCCCCGCCCTCTCCCCCCGCTGCGCGGGGGAGAGGGCCCCTGAAGTGTCAGTTCGATAAACGACAGGATGACCGCCGACTTTCTTCTCTCGCTCGCCCAGGCGATCACCAAGGGCCTGTTGACCGGCATGGTCTACGGGCTGATGGCGCTCGGCCTCTCGGTGATCTTCGGCGTCATGCGCGTGGTAAACTTCGCGCACGGCGAGATGATGGTCGTCGGCATGTATCTCGCCTGGATGAGCTTCGAATACCTGCAGGTCTCGCCGATGCTGAGCCTGCCGGTGATCGCCGTGATCTTCTTCGGCGCGGGCTATGCGTTGCAGCGCGCGGTGATCTCGCCATTCATCGGCCGGCCCGAGCACCAGCAGTTCCTGCTGCTGCTGGCCATCGCCATCCTGCTGGTCAATGTCTCGCTGGTCATCGCCGGTCCAGACGCTCGTGGCGTGCAGATGGACTCGCAGTTCGAATCCTATGAACTGGGGCCCTTCGTCTTCGATGCGGTCCGCGTTCATGCCGCCCTCACCGCGGTGGTGATCGCGGGCCTGCTCTGGCTCTTCTTCACCCGCACCCGCACCGGCAAGTCGATCCGCGCCGCCGCCGACAACAATCTCGGCGCGCTGGTCGTGGGCCTCGACGTCCGCCGGCTCTATGCCTTCACCTTCGGCGTGGGCGCGGCCTGTGTCGGCGCCGCCGGCGCGCTGATGATCACCATCATCCCGGTGACGCCGTTCCTTGCCGCCGAATACACGCTGCTCGCCTTCGTGATCGTGATCGTGGGCGGCCTCGGCAGCATGACGGGCGCGCTGGCCGGCGGGCTGCTGATCGGGGTCAGCGAAGCTGTTGCCGGTCTCCTGCTGCAGCCGTCGCTGAAGAGCATGGTGAGCTTCGGCATCCTGATCCTCGTGCTGCTCCTGCGGCCGCAGGGCCTGTTCGGCAAGAGCGGCCCATGACACTGCTCGCGCGTCTCACCGGGGGCGTACCGGCACGCTCGCTGTGGTGTCTCGGCTTGCTGTTGGTCCTGCTGCTCGTGGCGCCGGCGCTGCTCGGCAAGTACGGCCTCTCCGTTCTGATCCTGGTCCTCTACTTCGCCTTCGTCGGCCAGGCGTGGAACATCATGATGGGCTTCGCCGGCCAGCTCTCGCTCGGTCATGCGCTCTATGCGGGTGTGGGCGGCTACATCGCCGCCGGCCTGTTCTTTCACTACGGCATTGGCCCGTGGGCCGGCGTCTTCGTCGCGGTCGCGGCGGCCGTCGCCGCCGGATCGATCGTCGGCTATCTCGGCTTCCGCTTCTCGCTGGCCGGCGTCTATTTCGCGCTGCTCACGATCGCCTTCAGCGAGTTCACGCGCATCGCCTTCGATCACTGGGGTTGGGTCGGCGGCTCGGGCGGGCTCTTCCTCAAGGTCGATGCCAGCTCCGACATTCTCAACCTGCGCGGCGGGCCGCTGCTCTTCTATTACGTCATCCTGGGGCTGGCCGCCGGCACCTTCATCCTCTGCCGCCTCCTCCTGGAGAGTCGGCTCGGCCGCTACTGGCTGGCCATCCGCGAAGACCCGGAAGCGGCTCAGGCGGTGGGCGTCCCGGTCCTGCGCTGCAAGATGATCGCGATCATGATCTCGGCGGCGCTGACGGCGCTGGCCGGCGTCTGGAACGCCTTTTACTACAACAACCTCTTTCCCGAGACGGCCTTCGCCATGGGCCGCTCCATCGAATTCACCCTGGCGCCGATCATCGGCGGGCTGGGGACACTGTTCGGACCAATCGTGGGCGCCATGGTGCTGACCGGCCTCGGCGAGATCTTCACCGACTTGAGCGAGGTCTTCCACATCTCCGGCCTGAAGCAGATATTCTATGGACTCGCCCTGCTGGTGATCGTGATGTACCGCCCGGCCGGCGTCTGGCCGTGGATCGCCGACCGCCTCGGCTTCGGGGAGAAGCGGCGATGAGCGGCGCCCGGCTCGAACTCGACGCGATCGGCAAGAGCTTCCGCGGCCTTCGTGCCGTGCACGATGTCTCGTTCGACGTGCCGGCCGGCGCCATAAACGCCCTGATCGGGCCCAACGGCGCGGGCAAGACCACCATCTTCAACATGATCGCCGGCGTCTACCGGCCCGATGCCGGCAGCGTGCGCCTCGACGGGCGGCAGGTCTCCGGCCTGCGGCCCGACCTCGTCTGCGACGCGGGCGTCGGCCGGACCTTCCAGATCGTGAAGCCGTTCAAGGGATTGAGCGTGCTGGAGAATGTCACCGTGGGCGCGCTCCATCGCCGGCCCACCCTTCCCGAGGCCCGCGCCTACGCCGCCGACATACTGATGCAGCTCGGCCTGCACGATCGCCGGCACCAGGCGGCGGAGAGCCTCACCTTGCCGGACCGCAAACGCCTAGAGGTCGCGCGGGCGCTCGCCACCGAGCCCAAGCTGCTGCTGCTTGACGAGGTGATGGCGGGACTGCGGCCGACCGAGATCGACGTGATGGTGACGTTCCTGCAGGACCTTAACAGCCGCACCGGGCTCACCATCCTGCTGATCGAGCATGTGATGCGCGCCGTCATGGCGCTGGCCTCAAACATCGTGGTCGTGAGCTACGGCGAAAAGATCGCCGAGGGCATGCCGGCCGAGATCGCACGCCACCAGGCCGTCCTCGACGTCTATCTCGGCGAGGCGGAGCCCGCATGAGCGCGCCTCTTCTAAAGGTCGAAGACCTCGACCTCTTCTACGGCGACGCACAGGCGCTGGCCGGCGTGTCGCTCGAAATCGCACAGGGCGAGATCGTGGCCATTGTCGGTGCCAATGGCGCAGGCAAGAGTTCGCTGATCCGCTCGATCCACGGGATCGAAAGGCCGGCGCGCGGCCATGTCCGCTTCGACGGCACCGATATCACCGGCTGGCCCTCCTACCGCGTGTGCGAGGCCGGCGTCGGCCACGTCGCCGAAGGCCGACAGGTCTTCCCCAATCTCTCGGTTCTGGAGAACCTCGAGATGGGCGCGACGCCCAAGCGCGCACGGGCACTGGAGAAGGAAACCCTGGAGCGCGTCTTCGCGATGTTCCCGCGGCTGGCCGAGCGGCGACGGCAGGCCGCCGGCACGCTTTCGGGCGGCGAGCAGCAAATGGTGGCGATCGGCCGCTGCCTGATGGGCCAGCCGCGCCTTATCATGTTCGACGAGCCGTCGCTCGGTCTCGCCCCCACCATCGTGCAGGAAGTCTTCCGCATCGTGCGCCGCCTGAACGAGGAGGGCCTCACCATCCTCCTGGTCGAGCAGAACGTGATGGCGTCGCTGCGCATCGCGGACCGCGGCTACGTGCTGGAGAACGGCCGCATCGAACTCGAAGGCGCCGGCGCCGACCTGCTGACCAACGACCGCGTCCGCCAGGCCTATCTCGGCCTCTAGCGGGGCGTTGGCATCCGAGACCGGCGGGCGAGATCGAACCGGCAGCGGTATCAGGATACCTGAACCAGGGGTGCGACTCTCATTTCGAATGATTCGTTTATTTCGTTTATTTCGATTATTCACCCGGCCGGCTCTTTTCGAACGGCCGGGGTCTGTGAGGCGTTGACGCACGCCCCACCCGCTGCAAATGTGACCACTTCCGGTACTGACGCTGTCGCGTGCGACGCGAATCGGTCCGGGATGGCGCCGGCTCCTCCCGACGACGGGATGACCGCCCTCCCCGGCAGACCTTGCCCATGGGGAGAAACACCAAGATGAATCGTCGTGACATGCTCAAGGCCGGCGTCGCTGCCGGCGTATTCGGCCTCGCACCGCGCCTCGCATCGGCGCAGGCCGCGACCTACGCGCCCAAGCCGAAAGGCTGGCGCACCTACGTGCTGGCGACCCGGGTCGAGCCGACGGCGGGCGCCACCAGGGCGTGGATCCCGCTGCCGACCTTCGAGGCACCGGACTGGCAGCGCCCCGGTCCCGTCACCTGGACCGGCAATGCCCGTGTCGCCGAACGGGTGCGCGATCCCAAGTATGGCGCGGAGATGCTCCGGGTCGAATGGGCGGCCGACCAGCAGGCGCCCGTCATCGAGATCGTGGCGCAGGTCCAGGCGCAGAACAGATCGGTCGTGCCGGGCCAGGGTAACGCCGCCCCGCTCAGCGATGCGGAGCGCAAGCTCAACCTGACGCCGACCACGTTCCTTCCGACCGATGGCCTGGTGAAGGAAACCGCCGACGGGATCGTGCGTGGCAAGCAGAGCGACCTCGCCAAGGCGCGCGCGATCTACGACTGGATCGTCGAGAACACCTTCCGCAACGCCAAGACGCCGGGCTGCGGCGTCGGTGACATCACCACGATGATCCGGACCGGCAATCTGAACGGCAAGTGCGCCGACCTGAACGCGCTCTATGTCGGCCTCGCCCGCTCGGTTGGCCTGCCGGCGCGCGACGTCTACGGCCTTCGCGTCATGCCGTCGGAGTTCGGCTTCAAGGCACTGGGCGCCGCCTCGGAGGTCGTCTCCAAGGCGCAGCACTGCCGCGCCGAGGTCTGGCTCAGCGGCTCGGGCTGGACGCCGGTCGATCCCGCCGACGTGCGCAAGGTCGTGCTCGAAGAACCGCCGACCAACCTCGCCATGACCGATCCGAAGGTCGTTGCGGCCCGCCGCGCTCTGTTCGGTGCCTGGGAAGGCAACTGGCTCGCCTACAACGCGGCGCACGATGTAAAACTGCCGGGCTCCCGCGAGGAACCCATCGCCTTCCTGATGTATCCCCAGGCCGAGAACCGCTCGGGCTTCCTCGATTCGCTCGATCCGGACAAGTTCAAGTACCGCATCACGGCGCGTGAACTGACGGCCTGAGCCGCTCTCGATGCGACGGGCGGGGCATTCCGCTCCGCCCCGATCCGCACTATATCCGGCGGATGAACGCCCCTATCGACGCGGCGGCGCACCTGTCGCCCGCCCGACTCGTGCATCGCTATTACCTTGCGATGTCGGTGCCGTTCGTGATCGACGTCATCTCGGTGTTCGTCTATTCGGCA
>Ga0182745_1001747_pt1 | contig 20345 bp, 25 predicted proteins | sample eDN3rd30CKraftBY_FD_128523 | JGI IMG/M metagenome (GOLD analysis project Ga0182745, IMG submission 128523) | Enriched backyard soil microbial communities from Emeryville, California, USA - eDNA 3rd pass 30_C Kraft BY (version 2) (version 2) | ecosystem: Environmental > Terrestrial > Soil >...
CGGGGACCGTTCGGATTGGACGGACGTGCGCGCTTAGAATAGTCCTCTGCCACGCGTACAGATAAAGAGTAACCCGATGTTGTTATCCCGCGCCGACGTGATCGAAGTCCTGCGACTGGCACGCGACGGCAAGCTCGTCGAAGCGATGCGCGCGCTGACGGAAGCTCCGTCAGGGTCGTCGCCCGCGGTTCTCCGCCGCGAGCCGCCCTCGTCGTTTGACTATCACATCGTGGCGAGTGCTGCCGGAGAGCGCCGCTTCAAGCTCTACAAGCCCGCCGGACATGACGGGCGGCCCCTGCCGCTGATCGTGATGCTTCACGGCTGCAGCCAGTCGCCCGACGATTTCGCGGCCGGCACACGTATGAACGAACTCGCCGACGAGCGGCGGTTCCTGGTTGCCTATCCCGAGCAGCCCCAATCGGCGAACCCCAACAAATGCTGGAACTGGTTCAAGGTGGGCGACCAGATTCGCGACTTGGGCGAGCCGCACCTGATCGCCGAGATCACGCGCCAGATCCTGCTCGAGCATGCGGTCGACGAAGACCGGGTCTATGTCGCGGGCCTGTCCGCCGGCGGCGCGGCGGCGGCCATTATGGGCGCCACTTATCCCGATCTCTACGCCGCAGTCGGCATTCATTCCGGCCTCGCCTGCGGCGCCGCGCGGGACATGCATGCCGCCTTTTCGGCGATGCGTCAGGGCGCTCCCGCGGCCCGCCTTCCCGTGCGGATTGGCCCCGTCGTTCCGACCATCGTCTTCCACGGCGATCGCGACACGACGGTCAATCCGGTCAACGGCGATCAGGCGAGCGAACAGGCGTCCGGCGGACCGGGCGTGCGCACGCGCCTGTCACATGGGGCGACCGCGACCGGGATCGCCTTCACGCGCACGATCCGCTTCGATGCGCAGGAGCGCGCCATCGGCGAACAATGGGTGCTGGAGGGTTTGGGGCACGCCTGGTCGGGCGGCAGCGCGCTCGGCACCTTCACCGATCCGCGCGGCCCCGACGCCAGCCGCGAGTTCGTGCGCTTTTTTTTCGAGCACCGCCTGTCCAGCCGCAACCCGGAGCTGGTCAGCCGCGGGCTTCCTGCCAGTGCGGGTAAGTGACGTACGCCGTCAACGCACCCTCCTCATGGGAGAGGATGGTCACCGCCTCCCCCTTAGGCATGTAGATGAACTCCCCAGCGCCGCCCGTCACGGTGCCGTCGCGGCTGGTGACCGAGATCCGGCCCTCGAGGATCAGCATGACGTCGTCGACCGCCATGGTCTCGTCGAGGCGCTGGTTGGGACCGTAGCGGCCGTAGCCAATCGTGATCGAGCCGCCATGGCGCTGGTCGATCACGTTGCCGACGAAGATGTCGCCCTCCTGCCCCGGCGATCGTTCGAGGGACGCATCCTTCAGTCCGAACTTTCGAACAGCCATGAAGCGTCTCCTTCGATGCTAGCGGCGCCGGTCGCCTTTGTCGCCCTGGCCGCGTTTGGCGACCGTCTTGGCCTTCCGCCGACGGTCCGCCGTCAGCGAACGCCCCACATCCTCGACTTCCTTGAAGGAGGTCCCGCGAGCATTGCGGCGCACGAATAGCTTGTTGGTGCCGGTGTCGATCAGCTCGCGCTGGGCCGCGCTCTTGCGTGCGGACTTCTTCGTCGCGACTTTCTTCTTAGCGACCTTTTTCTTGGCGACTTTCCTCTTCGCGATCTTTTTCTTCGCCGCCTTCTTCGCGACCTTCTTCCTCGCAGCCATCGTATGCTCCTCAATGGACGTGCGGCGTTGAACGTTTCCGGACTGTGAAAGTTGCAGTCGGCGCGTCCCGTCGGCATTGCATTCAAGACCAGGGCGTGGTCTACGCACGCTCTCACTCGCATGGACCCGGTGAAACCCCGGGTGGCTATTCCGGCCGCCGATCCGCCGGGCAACTCTCACATTGAACGCCCACATGCCGTCTTCGCCCGCAGGCGAGGAATCTCCGTGGCTTCATGTGTATGTGCAGCGATCTCCAATGTTCAGCAGTTTCAAGTCCGAATGGTTCGGAAACCTCGGCCAGGCGCGCCGCGATTTCCTCGCAGGCCTCGTCGTCGCGCTCGCCCTCATTCCCGAAGCCATCGGCTTCTCGATCATCGCCGGCGTCGATCCGCGGGTTGGCCTGTGGGCTTCGGTGGCGATCGCCATCGTCATCTCGCTGCTCGGCGGCCGGCCGGGCATGATCTCGGCGGCCACCGCTGCGGTTGCCGTCGTCGTCACGCCGCTGGTGCGCGATCATGGTGTCGACTACCTGTTCGCCGCCACCATCCTGATGGGCGTGATCCAGATCGCGGCGGGCTTCCTGCGCCTCGACCTCCTGATGCAGTTCGTCTCGCGTTCGGTGATCACCGGCTTCGTCAATGCGCTCGCCATCCTGATCTTCATGGCGCAGATCCCGCAACTCACGGGCGTGTCGTGGCACACCTATGCTATGATCGCCGCGGGCCTCGCGATCATCTACCTGCTGCCCCGCCTCACCACCGCCGTTCCGTCGCCGCTGGTGGCCATCGTCGTGCTGGCGGCGCTCAGCATCGGCCTCGATCTGCCGGTCCATACGGTCGGTGACATGGGCAAGCTCCCCGAGGCGCTGCCGAGCCTCGCCCTGCCGCAGGTACCGCTCACCTGGGAGACGCTGCGGATCATCCTGCCTTTCTCGCTCACCATGGCGGCGGTTGGCCTGCTCGAATCGATGCTGACGGCGCAGATCGTCGACGACATGACGGATACGGACAGCGACAAGCGCCGCGAGTGCCTGGGCCAGGGCGGCGCCAACATCGCGGCCGCCCTCGTGGGCGGCATGGGCGGCTGCGCGATGATTGGGCAATCGGTGATCAACGTGACCTCGGGCGGGCGCACGCGGCTCTCGACATTCGTCGCGGGCGCCGCACTCCTGTTCCTGCTGGCGGTGCTGGGCCCGCTGGTCGGGCGCATCCCGATGCCGGCGCTGGTCGCCGTCATGATCATGGTGTCGATCGGCACCTTCAGCTGGAACTCGATCCCCAACCTGCGCCGCCATCCGCCGACCTCCAGCGTCGTGATGATCGTAACGGTCTGTGTCGTCGTCTTCACACACGACCTGGCGCAGGGCGTACTGGCGGGCGTGCTGCTGTCCGGCATCTTCTTCGCCGGCAAGGTCCGCCGCATGTTCGCGGTCGAACGCAGCGAAAGCGACGGCACGATCACCTATCGCATCAGCGGCGAAATTTTCTTCGCCTCGGTCGACCGCTTCACCCGCGCCTTCCTGCCCGAGCGGGGAAAAACTGTGACCATCGATGTCTCCGGGGCACATTTCTGGGACATCTCCGGCGTCGGCGCGCTCGACAAGATCGTCGCCCGACTGCGCCGCGACGGATCGGAGGTGAAGGTCATCGGCTACAACGAGGCCAGTGCCGACCTCGTCGACCGTTTCGCACTTCACGACAAGACCGGCGTCGAGCTGGGAGTCGTGCCGCACTGACTGCAGCTTCGCGAAAGAAGAAACCTGCGCGCCTCGGAGCGAGAAGCGCGATGAAAGTCACTGGTCTGACGATATTGCAGTCGAAGCACAATATTAGGAGGTGGCGTCAGAACTGTCAGTAGCAGCAGAGAGGTTTTGGCAACGCAGCAAGCGCAAAGGGCGTGATAAGCTATCGCACCGCTGGTGCAATCTATAACATCAAAGTGGATCGCGCCTGCGGCGATGGCGCCGCCTGTATTGCCACGCCGCTATGACGTAACCTGTGCCCCTTACGTCAGGAGGTGCAATGTCGGGCAGTCACCAGCACGACCATGACCACGAGCATGGATCCGAGCTTTCGGAAATGCAGCTTCGGGTCCGCGCTCTCGAAACCATTCTGACCGAGAAGGGCTATGTCGATCCGGCGGCGCTCGATTCGATCATCGAGACCTATGAAACGAAGATCGGGCCGCATATCGGTGCGCGGGTGGTGGCGCGGGCCTGGATCGATACCGACTTCAGGACGGCGCTGATCGCCGACGCCAGCAAGGCAATCGCTCGGCTCGGTCTCGAGCAGAAGGTTGGCGACCATCTGATCGCGGTGGCGAACACGCTCACCACCCACAACATGATCGTCTGCACCCTTTGCTCCTGTTACCCGTGGGACCTGCTGGGCCTCCCGCCAGCTTGGTACAAGTCGGCGCCCTATCGCGCCCGCACGGTCAAGGAGCCGCGCAAGGTGCTGGCCGATTTCGGTGTGACCCTGCCCGAGGACACCAAGGTGCGGGTGTGGGATTCGACGGCCGAGACGCGTTTCATCGTGCTGCCGATGCGGCCCGCCGGGACCGAGGGCTGGTCCGAGGAGAAACTCGCCTCCCTCGTCACCCGCGATTCGATGATCGGCACCGGATTCCCGAAGGCGGCGAACGAGGTCGCGCCATGAACGGCGTGCACGACATGGGCGGCATGGACGGGTTCGGCAAGGTCGCGCCCGATCCGCACGAAGTGCCCTTCCACGCCGACTGGCAGGCGCGCTGCTTCGCGCTCAACCGGGTCATGGGCTCGGCCGGCGAATGGAACATCGACATCGGCCGCTATTGGATCGAGACGCTGCCGCCCGCCGTCTATCTTTCCTCTTCCTATTACAGGAAGTGGTTGCTGCGCCTGGAACGCCTGTGCCTCGATCGCGGCCTCGTATCGGAAGCCGAACTGGCAAACGGCCATTCGACTGGACCGGGCCGGCCGCTGAAACGCCAGCCGCTGTCGGGTCCCGAGGCCGGCGCTGCCGTGAGCCGCCCCAACCACGATCAGCCGCCGCGCGCGCCGGCCCTGTTCGCGGTCGGCCAGAAGGTGCGCGCGCGCAACATCCATCCTCGTTCGCACACGCGCCTGCCGCGTTTCACGCGCGGTCACCTCGGCACGATCGAGCGCATCCAAGGCTGTCACACCTATCCCGACGCCATGGTCGAAAAGAATATCAAACAGGGTGAATGGCTCTACACGGTGGTGTTCGAAGGGCTGGAACTATGGGGACCCGACGCCGAGGTCGGCGCCACCGTTTCCATCGAGGCGTTCGAGCCATACCTGGAGTCGGTGTAATGGCGCAGGATCCCGCTTCAGTCCGCACGTTGCTGGAAACCGTACCCGGCATCCCGTGCCAGGGCGAGGCGCCGATCTTCGCCGAGCCATGGCAAGCCCAAGTCTTCGCCATGGCGCTCAGCCTGCAGCAGCGCGGCGTCTTCACATGGCATGAATGGGCCGAAGAACTCGGTCTCCAGATAAAGTCCGCCCTCGCGGAGGGCGATCCCGACGACGGCTCGACTTATTACTGTCACTGGCTTGCAACGCTCGAACGTCTGGCGGTACGCAAAAGTATCGCCTCGCCGGAAACCCTCGATCGCTACGTTCGCGCCTGGATCCATGCCGCGGATCGCACGCCGCACGGCCAGACGATCGAACTCACGCCGGACGACTTCGGGTGAAGCAAAGGCCTGGTTCATTGCGCAAAGATTAAGCAATCGTTGTTCAAACCAAGCCCACGATCGAAGCCTCTTGATAGGTATCGTCTTCATCAGCGCTCGCGCATGTCACGCCCTTAAGGAGGCCATTTCAAAAAGCCCTTACCAAAATGCAAAAAGATTCCCGACTACACTCGTTCTGCATGGTGCCGCTCGGCATCACTTTTGGCGGGGCTGATGAGCCAAAGTGTGGCACTCATCGATTTTCCAAGGTCAACCTAAGTCTTTAAGTAGTCAGAGTGGCATGAATTGCGCTAGACCACGTCCAAGCATCGCGCGACAGCAACACCTTTCTGGCCCGCAAGATGCGGCCGATCGATGGCAGAGAACTGTCGGAAAGATCGCCTGTTGCCGCACGTAGTGCAGCTTCATGAGACTGTTATCAATTTGGGGGTATACGGTGAGCAAAGAGGAACAAGTCGAACTCGGCAAGCAATTGATCGGCGAACTTCGTCAGTCGTTTGCTCGCGGCGATTGGGACGAGACGACGCGAACCTACGAACAGATCGCGACCATGAAGACCGACCGCGCCGTTCGGCTCGAGGCAACTTGTCTCGCGGTTCGGGCTCTCGTCGCAGTCCAGCAGCGTTCGGCGGCCCGCCACCTGCTGAGGATCGTCGCCAAGGGCGACTACAGGAAGCCGGCACACTATGAATTTCTGGCGCGAGCCTATCTCGATCTGAAGCAATACAAGGGCGCAGCAGAAGCCTGTGCTCGCGCCGAAGAGCTGCGCGTTGCGGAAATGAAATGAAGAAGCCCCGCCGTTTTCAGGTCGGAAGACTGTTCAAGCGGACGTCTGCCGAAAAAGCTCCCGCCAGAACATCGTCTGAACCCGTGTCCGGCGAAAAGCCTTTTGAGCCCGTTGAAAAGCAACAAGTGGAGATGAAGATGGCAGACCAGCCCGTCAAGAAACCCGATATCGACATTGCCGCACTTCGTGGGGAGGTCGAGCTGCTGGAGTTGCAAGTACGCAAACTGCAGGCGCGTGATTACCTTCAAAACTATAGGGTCAAGCGGGCAACGGCCAAGAAGGGCTGATCCGCCACCAAAGCACATCGCGCCGCCAGCATAGAGCTGGCGGCGCGATCCTGACAGACACTCTCTTCTACTCCGCCATCGATGCGCATCGCGGCTTCAGCGGCAATCCCGTGGCGCGCAAGCCCATAAGCTTCATTCTCATGCGATGAAGGGGATGGTCGCCGTAAGGCTGGTCCTGATCCTCGCATACAGCTTGCCGCGCCGCCCCAAGACCGGAGACTCCCTTCCCCCGCTCGCGATCATGTTCACATGATGCGGAAGGTGCACCATCTCGCGATGCCTCGCGCGAGATCCGGTCGCATGTGAAGCGCAAATACTCGATGCGGCGCTACACGAGACATCTGGCCCGGTGATTGAAGTTGCGCGCCGTTCGACGAGCGGGCTTCACCACGGTTCTACAGCAGCTCCTTGCGGGCCATCTCGGCGCGTGAGGCGCCGATCGCGGTCTTGACGTCCTTCTGCTCTTCCGGCGGCGGAAGGACGGCCTTCATGCCAAGCGAAGCAATCGCCAGCTCACGGCACCATCCCTTGGAATGGTAGAGGTGCTCGTCCTCCTCATCCTCGACCTCGTCGAGCGCCGCCTGGATCGCCTTCTTCTCCGTGCCGCGCGCGGCCTCGGCAAAGAGGGTCAGCAGTTCCCAGTTCGAATGATCCTTGGTCTCGGCGTAGACCACGCACTCGCAGGCCACGATCTCCGCCGCTTCCGGCGGTGCCGTCCCCTTGGCGAGCTTCATCGCGGCCACCAGCGAACCGCCGATGTGTCGGACGACCTCGCGGCCGGGCGTCTCCGCCGGAGGGACGCCCAGTTCGGACATCAGCGTCGTCACGATCTCGACGTGCCGCTTCGTCTGATCGAGATACTTCTGCCACTCTTCCTTCAACTCGTCGTTGAGCACGCAGGTCAAGGCCGTCTCATAGACCTTGACCCCGCCCATCTCGGTTTCGAGCATCTGCTGAAGCAGTTCGTTGCGCTGTTCGATATTCATCTCACGCCTCCATCCTGGCTTGTGGCGGCGTAATGGCTCGGGCGCTCCAACGTTGCATGGCGCAGGCGATGGCCGTCAGGGCACCTGCATCATCGATTTGAACAGCGCCGCGGCCTGCTCCTCCAGCGACATGCGCTGCAGCCGCGATTTCGCCTCGACGACCGGGTCCTGTCGCGGCACGACCACCTCCTGCGGGGCCTCGTGCGACAGGGTGGCCCCCTGCTTCAGCAGCTGCCGCAGCGTCCGCTCGTCGGCGACGAGTCTGCGCGCGGTGGCCCAACCCGGCACCCCGTCTGCCGGCTCGGCGCCCATCTCATGCGCAAGTGCGTCCGCCGCAGCGGCGGATTCGAAAACGCATTCGATGATCGTGGGGCCGGTCGCGAAGGAGCGACGGAGCGCGAACCGCTCGGCGTCCAGTTTCGAACGAATGAGCCGGAGTACCCTCTTCTCGGCGGTTACCGCCGCCGGCGACGACGCATCGGCCGTGGCGAGGCGGATGCGGATGCCGTGCGGCTCCGGAACGGACTGGAAGAAGGCCGACCAGTCGAGCCGCCGGCCACGGGCGCCGCTCATCGGCCGCCTCTCGCGGAACGACACAGGGATACGAGTGTAACGGGCCCTTTCATCCTTCTCCCCTTTTCGAGCCGACCGGGAAAACGTGGGACCGGAGAAAAGGTTGCAGCCGAATTAAACTGGCCGCAGGTGACGCGACACCCGGGCCAGGCGCAGCGAGTCCTCGAGCTTCTCCCGCTCGCGTCGCCAGCGCTCTGCTTCTCTCTCGGCCTTTGCGTCCAGCGCCGCGCGGGCGCGCTCGATCTCCGAGACGGCGGCTCCGTGGCGCGCCTCGGCCTTTTCGAGCCCCGCCGTCGCAGTCGCAATGGCGCGATCCCGCCGCGCCGCTTCCGTGCGACGGGCCGTCGCCTCCTTCCGTTCCCGGCGTTCGCGACGCTCGCGTTCCCTCTCGAAGGCGCGCGCGGCTTCACGCTCTTCCTTGCGGCTGGCCGGCGTCTCCGCGACGGGGCCGCGCTTCGGCGCCGCAGCCTTGGTTTTCCCGGCCTTGGGCTTCTTCGCGACCTCGCCCTCGAACGGCTCCTCCGACGCTTCGGCCCCCTCCCGGAAGGGCTGATCGGTGCCGACCGGCCGCCGCAGAACGACGCCCGGCCGCGCCATCGTGGCCTTCACGATGGCCGCATCGTCCGTCTGTTGGGCAAAACCCTGGTGAAACAGGTTGGCTCCGGCGCCCCACGCTTCGAGCGCCGCTTTCATCGACGGCGCCGACACCGCAAGATCGAAGAAGCCCGCCGACGTCGTGAAGGCCTTCAGCTTCCGTGCCATCCGCTCGTCCCCCGTGGAGCCGCAGAAAACGCTCCGGGTTCGCGCCGGTTGCCGGCCGGCGGGCCGCGCCGGTCCTATGCCGGGCGCGGGCTCACGGCATAGATGGCGACGGGCCGGGTCTTGCCCTTCACGACCACCACGTCGACCGGACGGATCGCGCTGGCCTCCGGGTCCGACAGTTCCCGGTAGGTGAATTCCGAGATCAGCATCGGCGCGGCATAGTCCTTGGTCAGGCCCTCGATCCGTGCCGCAAGGTTCACGGCATCGGATATGACGGTCCCGTCCATGCGATGCTTCTCGCCGATCGTACCCAGCATCAGCGAACCGGTGTTGATACCGATGCCGATCTCGATCGGCTCGAGGCCGGCGGCGCGCCGTTCGGCATTGAAGCCGTCGAGCGCCGCCAGCATGGCGAGCCCGGCCCGCAACGCATCGTCGGCATTGGTGAACAGAGCCATGATGGCGTCGCCGATATACTTGTCTATGAAGCCATGGTGGTCGCGGATGACCGGACCCATGCGCTCCAGATATGTGTTGATGAAGGCGAAGGTCTCGTCGGGCGTCATCCGTTCCGACAGGGTGGTGAAGCCGCGAATATCCGAGAACAGGATGCTCATGGTGCGCCGCCGGTTGTCGCCCAGCTCGACATCGGCGACGGACGGCTTGCCGACGATCGACAGGAAGGCCTGCGGCACGAAGCGCTCGATCGAGACGTTGGTATGCTTGAGATCGAGGATCGTGCGCCGCACCGCATCGCGCATCGAGGCGAAGCTGCTGGCGAGCTGACCGATCTCGTCGACGCGGCCGGTGTTGGCGATGGCCTGGTCGAGGTCGCCGGCCGCGATGGCGCCGGCCTCGCCGCGCAGGCTGAACAGCGGATCGAGAAGCTGCCTCTGCAGGAGGCGCGACGCGATCCAGAACACGAGCGGCAGCATGATCGCGAGCACGACGATCGAACTCAGCAGCACCTGCAGGACAGCCTGCCGCGCGAGGCCGGTGTCGTAGGTGATCTTGCGGATGACGAACTTGGAAGACACCGGATGACCGGCCTGCGTGCCGGCCGCGGTCTCCTCGCCGCTGTAGACGGTGAGATAGCGGCCGCCGCCGGCGGGCACTTCCTCGCGACGCACCTCCATCAGGCGCTCGACCAGAGCCGGGTCGAGCTTTTGGCCGATATGCAGCAGCGACCACGCGCCCGCCGGCGTGACGAGAAACACGTCGACTTCCTTCAGGTAGGGATTGGAGTGCAACGCGTCGGCGAACAGATCCTGGAAGAAGTAGGTGCCCATCCAGCCGAAATTTCCCTCCGCCAGGCTGGCGCGCACCTCCGTCGAGGTCTCGATGATGTAGTCCTTTCCGGCGGGGCCGAAGTAGCTGTAGGTGCGCAGGGTGCCGGTCAGGCTGGACAGGTCGATGCCGTCGCTCATCACCTTGTTCGAGCCGTAGACCGTATCGAGGAAGCGCGTGAAGCTGCTTTCGGGAAAGGTCAGGTTCATGTCGCTCGCGAGGTTGGTCTGGAAGACCCTGTGCGAGCGATCGACGAAGTAGATGTGCTGCACGCCGTACTTGCGGGTCAGCGCATCGAGATCGGCCACGGTGAGCTCGGCGGGCGTCCGGCCGGTGCGGTCGAGCTCGGCCGCGATCTCCGGCAGCACCTTCTCCATGTGCGCGACGATCTCCGCGTGCTGCGAACGCAGCAGCCGCTCGAAGACGGCGAAGCGGTCCGAGAGGCTCGCCTCCAGCCGGTGAATCTCGGCGTCCTGCTTCTGCGAGACCAGCCGGTACATCGCGACCGAAGCCACCACCGTCGCGCCGAGGCTCACCGCCACCATGACGGCGAACAGGAAGACGCCGACCTTGCGCTTCAATCCCATAGACTACCCCCTGCCCCGAGCCCCGGAGAGCGGGTACGCGGACCCTATTTCGACACGCCGAAGAACATATTGGGAAAGTACAGCGCGATGTCGGGGAAGGCGATCAGGATCAGCACGCCGACGAAGGTCACCAGCACGTAAGGGATGACCGACCAGTAGATGTCGCTCATCGTCACGTCCGGCGGCGCCACCGCCTTCAGGTAGAACAGGTTGAAGCCGAAAGGCGGCGTCATGTAGCCGATTTCCATCATGATGATGAAGATCACGCCGAACCAGATCGGATCCCAGCCGTAGGATTCCACCACGGGCAGGAAGACCGGCAGGGTGATCAGCATGATGCCGACGGGATCGAGCACCATGCCGAGCAGCAGCAGCACGAGGAGCATGAAGGCCAGCGCCCCCCACTGGCCGCCCGGGATGAGCGACATCAAGTGGTTCATCAGCTCGTTCGCGCCCAGCGTCGTATAGGCCGTCGAGAAGGCATGGGCGGCGAACAGAATCCACATGATCAGCGCCGTGAGACGCAGCGTCTGCATCGCCGCATCCGTCAGAACCGGGATCGACAGCTTGCGATGGACCGCAGAGGCGACCAGCGCGCCGAACACGCCGAGCGCCGCCGCTTCGGTCGGCGTCGCGAAGCCGCCGAAGATCGCGCCCAGCACCAGGACAACGATCAGCAGTGGCAGGAAAACCGCCTTCAGCGAAGCGATCTTGAGCCCCCAATCGCCGCGGTCCTCGACCGGCAGCGCCGGCGCCAGCGACGGCTGCAGCCAGGCGCGCACGGCAATGTAGATCGTCACCAGCACGAACAGCAGGATGCCGGGCCCGATGCCGGAGGCGAACAGCCGGCCCACCGAGACCTCGGTCAGCAGCGCATAGAGCACCATCAGGATGGACGGCGGAATGAGGATGCCCCAGCCACCGCCGCAGTTGATCGCACCGATGGCCAGCCGCTTGTCGTAGCCGCGCTCCAGCATGCGCGGCAGGGCGATCGTGCCCATGGTCACGACGGCGGCGCCGCTGATGCCGCTCATGGCCGCGAAGATGGCGCAGATCGCCACCGTGCCGATCGCCAGGCCGCCGCGCATCGCCCCGAACCAGACGTGCATCATGCGGTAGAGGTCCTGCGCCACACCGGATTTCTCCAGCAGCATCGCCATGTACACGTACATGGGAATGGCGATCAGCGTGAAGCTCATCATGGAGTCCCAGAACTTGGACGCCACGATGTAGAAGCCGACCGACCCCATGGTGAAATAGAGGAAGATGCAGGAGATGCCGCCGAGGGTGAAGACGAGCGGCGTTCCGATGAACAGGAACAGCAGCAGCGACCCGAAGAACAGCAGGGTGACGAGTTCGACAGACACGGGGCTCGTTCCGATCAGTGAGAGGATTCGTCGGTGGCTTGCTTGCCGAAGATCGCGGGATCGTTCTCGAGCCCCATGACCGTGCGGATGTCGGAGGCGATGCGTACCAGCCCCTGCAGCAGCAGCAGGATTCCGGCAATCGGGATCGCGAGCTTGACTGGCCAGATGTGCGGATTCCAGATGCTGCTCGACCGTTCGAGCTTCTCCGCCGACTCCCACGCCATGTCGGCGCTCTGCCAGATGAGGACACCGAGGAACAGGAAGAACAGGAACGAGGTGGCAAGGTCGACCTTGGCCTTCGCCACCCGGCTGAACCGGCCGTAGATGATGTCGACGTTGACGTGCCCGCGCTCAACCAGCAGGTAGCCGCCGCAGATCACGGCATAAACGCCAAAGATCAACTGGGCGAACTCGGCGGTCCAGATCTCGGCGCTGCCGACCACGTATCGCATGATCACGTCGGCCATCAGCAGGAGGAACATCGGGATGATCAGCCAGGCGGCGACCCTGGCGATCCAGACGTTGAGGCGGGTGATCGCGCCGGCGATCTTGAGCATCCTGACACCTGTCGGTTCAACGGCCACGACACGGCGGCACCCGCACGGATGCCGCCGCTCCACGAGTTCGAGGCTCAGACGTAACCGAGGTCGGTCATCAGCTTGATCAGGGCCTTGGCACCCTTGGCGGAGATCTCGCCCTTCGCCTCTTCCTTCTTCAGGATGCCGGTCGAGGCGTCGGCGAATCTCTTCAGCACGTCGTCGGGCCAGCGCACGACCTCGACGTTCATCTTCGCCTTGCCGGTGTTCAGGGCGATCGCCTCCTGCTGGAGGTATTCGACCGAGCGCAGGAAGTAGCGCTCCTCGAGCAGCGAGAGGAACTGCAGCTTGAGGTCGGCGGGCAGCTTGTCGAGCGCCGCCTTGTTCACGATCCAGGCGTCGTTGGTGATACCGAGCGCCGGCTTCATGTGGAAGCGCGCGACTTCCCAGAACTTCATCGACAGGGCGCCGATTGCCGCGCCCCAGTGGGCGCCGTCGACGACGCCGGTCGAGATGGCCTGGTAGATTTCCGGGCCAGCGATCTGCTGCGGCGACGCGCCCGCCGCCGCGAGATATTCCAGCATCGAGCCGGTCGAACGGACCTTGAGCGAGCCGAGGTCGGCCGCGGAGGCAATCTTCCGCCGCAGTACCACCTCGGTCGGATAGGCCTTCTCGGCCTTGATCAGTACGCCCTTCGGCACCAGCTCGTCGTTGACCAGCTTCTCGATGCCGAGATTCTTGGTCAGCTGCAGCATCTCCCAGGTCTCGCGCAGCGTGCCGGGCACGCCGTAGAACAGGCCCATCGCCTGGGCTTCGCCCAGGATGTAGGACGGCGAGATCGTGCCCATCGGCACGACGCCGCGGCGGACGATGTTGTAGATCTCGCGATCCTTCGCGATCTCGCCGGCGCCGAACGTCTCGAGTTTGAAGCGCCCGCCGGTGCGCGTGTCGAGTTCCTTGCCGAGCGCCACGAGACTGTCGTTGAACGAGCCCGATGCCTTCGGCCAGTGCGATTGCACCTTCCACGTCACCTTGTCCTGCGCGAGCGCCGGACCGACGATCGCCGGCGCCGCCAGCACCGCAGCCGAACCCGCAAGCAGGTTTCGACGAAGGACCTTTCTGTCTTCGTTGGTCATTCTTGCCTCCACTGTTGTTGTGCTTTTTTTCGATGAGACACGCCTCGCACCATCGAGTCAATCGATGTGAATCGACGCGGGATGGCGAACCCGGCGAACGATCACCACCGATACGCGCATGCCATTTTTTCGCCACGTCCGCCGAAACGCACGTATGTTGCCGATGGCGGCCGCCAGCGATCGTCGACGGGCAACCCTCGGTCGCAGCATCGGACGCGGGAGCGCACGCAAGAACGCGCGGTCATCCCAACGCGGCAACGGACCTCCTGAGTGCCAGGCGTTCAAGCCGGTCGACCGCGCCGATCGCCCGCTGTCGTCCTGTCCGACCGATCAGAGGTGGACAGAAGCTGGCCTCCTCCCGCCTCTGCCGCCAGCCGGTATCCGCACGGTCTTCCTTGGACGATCGGGCCCGATTCAGGGGGTGCGACGTTGGCTTCGTTTGATTCGTTTATTTCGCTTGTTTCGTTTATCCGCCAGGAATCCGGCACGCGGCCTGCCCCGGGGTCGGCAATCACGTGCAGGATCGGCGCTTGCCCCAGACGCATCAGGTCGACGCTCGGGTGCGGCGTCAGCACCGTGACCTCGCTCGCCGAGCCGGACGGGCTTGAAAGTGGACCGCATACGTAACATATGAAGTTTCATGAGAAGAGACAGCCGACTTTCGGGCGTGCTCCACGTCCTGCTGCACATGGCCGAGTACCCGGATTCGATGACCTCGGAGATGCTGGCGCGCGCGATGGGCACCAATCCGGTGGTGATCCGCCGACTCATGGCGGGCTTGCGGGAGCGCGGCTTCGTTCAGTCCGAGAAGGGGCATGGCGGCGGCTGGACGATCGCGTGCGATCTTCGCGCCGTGACCCTGCGCGACGTTTACGAAGCGCTCGGCCGGCCCGCGCTGCTGGCCATGGGCAACCGCACGGAGGCGCCCGGCTGCCTCGTTGAGCAGGCGGTGAACGCGGCCCTCGGCGACGCCTTCGACGAAGCCGAAGCGCTGCTTCTGCGCCGCTTCGGCGCGCTCACCCTCGCGGCGCTGAGCGCCGACTTTCACAAACGACTCGCCCGACGCGGCGGATCGACCGACCTGGAGAAAAACCATGCAGCATGACGCCGTCATCATCGGAGGCGCCTTCGCCGGCCTCGCCGCCGCCACCTACCTCGCCCGCGCGCGGCGGCGCGTGTGCGTCATCGATGCAGGACGACCGCGCAACCGTTTCGCCGAAGCGTCGCACGGTTTCCTCGGAGCGGACGGCAGCGATCCGTCATCGATCCTCGCCCGGGCGCGCGCGCAGCTCGCCGCCTATCCCGGCGTCACCTTCATCGAGGGCGAAGCCTCGGATGCAAGCGTCCGCAACGACGGATTCGCCGTCTCGCTCGCGGGGGGTGGGGAGATCGCCGCGCACAAGGCGATCCTTGCCTTCGGGCTGCGCGACGAGCTGCAGCCGATCCCCGGTCTGCAGGAACGCTGGGGCCGGACGGTGCTGCATTGCCCCTACTGCCACGGGTTCGAATTCAGCGACCGCCCGCTCGGGGTGCTCTTTCGCACGCCGATGTCGGTCCACCAGGCCTGCCTGGTCGCCGAATGGGGGCCGACGACGCTGTTCCTGAACGGCGCGGACCTCGTGCCCGAAAGCATGGAGATGCTCGCGCGCCACGGCGTGACGGTCGAACGTGACAGGGTGAACCGTCTGGTCGGCGAGGGCAGCGCCCTGTCCGGGGCCGAGTTCGAGGATGGCCGGGTGGCTGACCTCGCCGCGCTCTATGTCGCGCCGCAATCCTGTCTGGCCAGCCCGATCGCCGAACAGCTCAGTGTCGCGATCGACGAAGGGCCGATGGGCCCGATCATCCGCACCGATGCCGACAGGACGACCAGCGTGCCTGGCCTCTACGCCGCGGGCGACATCGCCCGCGCGCCGCACAGTGTCAGCTGGGCAGTGGCCGACGGCGTCACCGCCGGCACGTCGCTCCACCGCGCGCTGGTGTTCGGCGGATGAACGCGGCGCAGTCCTTCGCCGCGCCGGCCATGATCGCGAACTATGTCGCGAGCACGCCGCGCAAGGTGCCGGGCTATGCCGACCTGCATCGCATGGCGATGCTGCTGCTGGCCGAGCGTGCACCTGCGCAGGCGGACATGCTCGTCGTCGGCGCCGGTGGCGGTCTCGAACTCAAGGCCTTCGCCGAGGCGCAGGCGGGCTGGCGTTTCGTCGGCGTCGATCCTTCGGCCGGCATGATCGAGCTGGCACGCCGCGTGCTGGGACCGCTGGGCGCGCGCGTCGATCTCCGGCAGGGCTTGGTCGACAGTGCGCCGCCGGGGCCGTTCGACGGCGCGACCTGTCTGCTGACCCTGCACTTCCTGCGACGGGAAGAGCGGCTGCATACGCTGCGGGAGACCCACCGGCGCTTGAAGCCCGGGGCGCCGCTCGTGGTCGCGCACCATAGTATCCCGGACGGAGGCGAGGCATCCGCGTGGCTGGCGCGATCAGCGGCCTTCGCGGGCGAACCGGGCACCGGTTTCGAAAGGGCGTGGATTTCGGCCGCGATGATGGAAGAGCACCTGCCTCTGCTGTCCGGCGAGGAAGAGGCCGCGATCCAGCGCGAAGCGGGCTTCTCCGACGTGGCTCTCTTCTACGCCGGCTTCTCGTTCAGGGGCTGGGTCTCGCGGGCGTGATCGCGCTCACGCGCCCGGCGTGTTGCTCGCGTTCAGGAGCTGCGAAACCGCAGTGATGACCTGTGCCGGCGCAAAGGGCTTCGGCACCAGGATGCTGTTGGGCACGCCGAGCGAGGGCCAGTCATTGCTTTCGGAGCCGGTCATGTAGACCACCGGCATCTCGGGCTTCAGCTCGCGCGCGTGCCGCGCCACGTCCCAGCCGGTGGTACTCGATCCCAGCTTGATGTCGGTGACGAGGGCCCGCACTTCCTGGCCCCGGGCGTCGAGCGCGGCCAGCGCCTCTTCCGCCGTCGCGGCGAGCAGCACGTCGTAGCCGCCATCCTTGAACGAATCACTCAGGATGTCGCCAATTTCCGCCTGATCCTCAGCGATCAGCACGAGCACCGCTGTCTTTTCCACAACGCCCCCCCAATGACCGGCGCTCCCAACGTCCGGATGCCGCCAGCTTACCCAACACGGCACTAGAACGACGGGAAGGTTCCGTTAGTTCCCGTACGCAAAAATGTAAGCCGAAACGCCGCAGGCACGCCCGCCTCACCCGATGACGGGGAACGTCACGGAGGTCGACGTGCCCTTCTTCGAACTCTCGATCGACACCTGGCCGCCGATCTGCCGCGCCAGCGATTCGATCAGCTTGAGACCCGAGCCGCTGGAATCCCCCTTCTCAAAGCCGTTGCCGTCGTCGGCGACGACCAAGCGACCTTCGCCGAACCCGATACCGGCCTGCAGGCGCACGACGATCCGGCCGGATCTTCCGGGGAAGGCGTGCTTCACGCTGTTGGTCACCGCCTCGTTCACGATCAGGCCGAGCGGCACGGCACGCTCGATCGAAAGGGCGACGTCGTCGGCCTCGATCTCGATCGCGACATTCTCCACCTGCTGCTCCATCGAGGCGCACAGTGCGCGAAGATAACCGGCCACCTCGACGATCTGCGCATCCTGGCGCGCCGAGAGCTGGTCGTGCGCGAGCGAAATGGCATGGATACGGTTGGCGATGTGATCGAGCGCGCGATGGGTCTCGCCGGTCCCGAAGCGCCGCTTCTGCAGGCTGATCGAGGCAAGGATGAGCTGGAAGTTGTTCTTCACGCGGTGCTGCAGCTCGCGCAGCAGGGTCTCGCGCCGCCGCGCCTCCGCCGCCGCCTCTGCCAGCGCGGCAGCCTCGCTGCCCACCGCGGTCCGCCGCTCCAGAGTGGAGCCGATGATGGCTCCGGCCGCGATCAGGAAGGCCAGCGTGTCGGAACTGAAGTCGCGCGGCACCGTGCTATCGACCTCGAGCACGCCCCAAGCGGCGCCGTCGGTGAGAATCGGCACGTTCGCCAGCGAGACGATGCCATGCTCCCGCAGCGTCTCGGACAGCACGAATTCCGGCGCATTCGCGCAGTCGGGGATGCTGACCGGGTCGGCCGTCAGGTAGGCCCGGCCCGGCGGCGAGCGCAGGTCGGAGGGAAACGTCGCCACCCTCACCACGCCCTTCCTCCAGCCCGTGCCCGCGACCATCAGCAGGTCGGCCATTGCCGGACGGTACTGCAGGATCTTGACGTGATGGATCTCCACCGCGCGCCCGACCTGCACCACCGCCTGGTCGAGGAAGCGCTCCGCCGTCCAGGGCTGGCCGGCGAGCCTTCCCAGTTCGACGAGGATACGAACGTGCCGGCGGAGCTTCGCGACATCGGCCGCCATGCTGGCCGGAGGTGACTTGTCGGGCATGGGTCCTGAACGCTCGATACACGCAAAGGTGCCCGGCGTCGCGCCGGAGCAACGGTTCCGCGCTTCCCCGGATTTTTCTTACGAGCCCCTTGACGCGCGGAAAGGCATTTCTAGATCGATCCGTTGCCGGTAGCTGAACCGGCTCGCACAATCGGCCGCCTTTCGGGGGCCGGGTCGCAACCATCGCTCAACGGAGGATGCTTCATGCGCAGCACCATCGATTTCGCACCCTTTTATCGCGGCACCGTCGGCTTCGACCGGGTCTTCGACCTGCTCGATTCGGTCGCCAGCCGCTCCGGCACGAACGGCTACCCGCCCTATGACATCGAGAAGACCGGTGACGATTCCTATCGGATCGTCATGGCGGTGGCCGGCTTCACCGAGGCCGAGCTCAACGTCATGCAGAAGGAGAACGAGCTGCTGATCGGCGGCAAGTCGTCTGGCGGCGAGGACAAGCGGGAGTATCTCCATCGCGGCATCGCATCCCGTGACTTCGAGCGCACCTTCCAGCTCGCCGACCATGTCAGGGTCGTGGACGCGCGGCTGGCCAACGGCCTGCTGACCGTCGACCTGCGGCGCGAAGTGCCGGAGGAGAAGAAGCCGCGCGTCATTGCGATCGAAAAGGCGGCGCCGCGGGCGTCGATCGCCCGGCAGTAGCGTCCGCCCCTTCCATCGTTTCGTTCAACAGGAGGACAGGCATGACTGGCTCAGCTGCTTCCACGAACACCCAGTGGAAGCCCCTTCACTCGCTCCCCCTGGCGGCTCCGCCGTCTCACCTCGTGGCAGAGACGCCACGCGGGCGCATCCTCGTGGTCGAAGACCAGGCGGTGGTGGCGCTCGACCTGCAGCGGACCCTGCGCGAGGCGGGCTATCGCGTCATCGGACCGGCCACCAGCTTGCCCGCCGTCGAGGGATTGCTGGCCCGCGGCAGGATCGATGCCGCCATCGTCGACGCCGATGTCGGGCGGCTCGCCTTCGTGCTGGCGGACCGGCTGGCCGATGCAAGCGTGCCGGTGCTGTTCCTGGCGGATGGCACCAACCCGCTGCCCGCCCGCCATGCCGGCGCGCCGATCCTGGAGAAGCCCTTCTCCCGGCCGCGCCTGCTCGAGGCGTTGGAGAACGTGCTCACCGCCCGGCGTCTCGCCGACGAGGAGCTGACCTACGCCATCTCCCCGCCACCGGCGAGCTGGCCGCGTGTGTTCCCGCAACTCTGACGGTCGGTCAAGAACGGCGCGGCGAAGGACGCATCTCCTTCGCCGCGCGATCACGCGAATGTTTTCGTTTCGCGTGGGCAGCCGGCGATTTCGCGGCTTGTCCCACCCGGGATGCTCCGACCTATGATACCCGGTGGAGTAACCAGCCGGGTCACGAAGAGCTGGACTTCGATGTCGCCTGCAGATGCCACAGCGTCGATGGTCACATGGGAGGAACAAGGATGACCGACGAACGGACTCAACGTCTCGTCCACTCGCGTCACTACTGCACCGACCGGCTCGTCGAAGTGAAGGACGAGATCGCCCGATTCCAGGATGAAAGCCACGCCCTCAAGGCAAAACTGGAAATCGCCGCCAACGAGGCCGCGCTGAGCCTGATCCGCCGGCGCCGGCGTTTCCTCGGTCGCCGCCTCGAAGAATTGAAAGCCGAACGGGCGGCGCTCGCCTCGGAGCTGGAGGCGTCGACGCATGAGTTGAACGCACCGCTGGCAATGCCCGAGCCTACCGCCATGCACCAGTAGCCAGCTATCGCGACCGCGGCGTACGCGGCTTCTTCGGTTCGGGCGCGGAGGTCCAGTTCGGGCTCTCATCGTCTTGCGCAGCGCCCTGGCCGACGCGGACGACGCGCCGTCCTCGCCGAGCCAGACGGTCCAGGCATCGTCGTCGAAGATCGCGGGCATGCGCGGCTCCTCCTCGCCGCTTTCGATCGTGCGCCGAATGAGGTCGTCGGCCAGTACGATCACCATCACGCAGAACGGCAGCGACGCCGGCTGGCCCTCGATCGCAGAGCGCGGCCACACGACGGCGAAGCCGCGCCACGGCGCCTTGGAAGTCCCCAATCCGCAGGGTGTCAAACCATTCACAGGCCGCGCGGAATGGTCGAAAATCATTACAAAACAATGACTTGGGTGGTGATTTTTACTGTGGCAAAATTACAACATTTGTTGGACGGGCCGCCCTCCGTCGGCCATTATCCCGGCAGGCCGCAGGCCGCCACCTTTGGTTCCACACGGAGA
>Ga0182745_1001748_pt1 | contig 20344 bp, 16 predicted proteins | sample eDN3rd30CKraftBY_FD_128523 | JGI IMG/M metagenome (GOLD analysis project Ga0182745, IMG submission 128523) | Enriched backyard soil microbial communities from Emeryville, California, USA - eDNA 3rd pass 30_C Kraft BY (version 2) (version 2) | ecosystem: Environmental > Terrestrial > Soil >...
CAGATGACCACGAGCGGGGTGCTGTGGTCCGGGACCTGCATCTCGATGCTGGTCTCGAGGGTGCCGCGGGGGATGTGCAGCGAGCCGGTGATGGCTCCCTGCTCGTACTCGTCGGGCTCCCGCACGTCGAGCACGACGGCGTGCTCGGCCTGGCGCAGCTCATCGGCCTCGGCGGTGGTGACCTCTCGGATGCCGGCCTTGGTGGCGGCGAGCAGATCTCGGAAGCTGGACATGTCGGGTCCTCTGGTCGTTCGTGCGGGTGGCAGCGGCGGGCAGGAGGCCGCTGCGTGTGCTGGGAAAAGCCTACCGGTGTGGTCAACAATCGTTCCAGGCCGCAGATTCCCGGGCGCCGGGCGCGGCGCGTCCCGGGCCCGCCGAGCCGCCTGGCCGGGGTCCGTGTCGGAAATCACGGATTTCTGCTTCAGGAAACCGGCCGATGTGCCGAGAAGGCCATCAAGACATCAGCACACCAGACGTAGGGATGGACCTCGCACCAGGCGGACGAAGGATCCAAGGCGAACCCTTCGACCACCGCGCGCAACGGCCCATCTTCTCATCCAGACCCGGGAGGGCGACCCGTCATGGGGAGACCGAGCACGAAGCGCGCCAACATCCTGCTCACCGCAGGAGCGGCCCTCCTGATCGTCGGTGTCGCGGTCGCGGCGTCGGTGGGACGATCGGACGACAAGGGTGATGCCGAGCAGACCGTCCCGGTGCTGGTCGCACGGGCCGACATCGAGGCCGGCTCGGCAGGCGACGACCTCGTGAGCGCGGGCAAGGTGGCGGTGGACCAGGTGCCCGAGTCCGAGGCGCCACCCGACGCGATCAGCTCCGCCGCCGCGCTCGCGGGCACCGTGGTGACCAGAGCGGTGGCGGAGGGCGATGAGGTGACCACCGAGTCGGTCGGGCCGCCCACGCTCCGCGCCGGGTCGATCACGATCCCGAAGGGCAAACAGGCCGTGGCCATCACGGTCGACACCACCGCCGGCGGCGGCGGCTACGCGGGCGCCGGCGACCACGTCGACGTCTTCACCGTCATCCAGCCCGGTGCGCCCGGCGCCCCGACCTCGCCGCTGACCAAGCTGCTCCTCACCGGGGTCGAGGTCCTCGACGTGTCCGACGAGATCGCACCCCGCCGGGCCCCGGCCAACACCGCCACCTCCGGCGACGAGTCGACGCCCACCACCGTCGCCCCGCGCAGCACCGAGGGCCAGCTCACCCTGCTGCTGGCGCTCACCCCGGCGCAGGCGGAGCAGGCGATCTTCGCGGCGAGCTTCAACCACGTGTGGTTCACGGTGCTGCCGAAGGATGCACCGCCGAGCAAGACCGGCGGCGTCACCTACGAAGACGGCTACGTCGGGGTGGGCGCATGAGCTCGGTCAACGGGAGCGCCCCTCCGACCGCCGAGGTGTCCGAGCCGCCGCCCGCCGAGGCGGTGCAGACGGCGGTGGTCCAGACCGCCCCGGTGGTCTTGGTCCACGACCAGCGCGGCGCGCTGTGGTCGAAGGTGGACGCCGTGGCCGCCACCTTGGCGCCGCGGCCCGTGGTGCTCCGCAGCGCCGACCTCGGCGAGCTGGGCCGGCTCCTCACCGAGCAGCACGTCGACGTGCTGGTGGCCGGGCCGGGCCTGGACAACCGCTCCGGGATCGAGCGGCTGCGCATCATCCGCGACGAGCTCCCCCGGCTCGTGACCGTCCTCGCCGTCGACCGACCCGACCACCACGACGCCGCCACGGTCGTCCGGGCCGGTGCGGTCGACCTGGTCCAGTCCACCATCGACGAGGAGCGCCTCGCCGCCACCATCAACCGAGCGGCATCGCTCGCGCTGCGGATCGTCGACCCCGCTCCCAGCGCCGCCGAGCCCCTCCCCGCCCCGCCGCCGGAGCGGCCCCAGCGGGTCATCACCGTCGCGTCGGCGTCGGGGGGCTGCGGCAAGACGTTCCTCGCCACGAACCTGGCCTGGTTCCTGACCCACAAGGGCGGGCGCCGGGTCTGCATCCTCGACCTCGACCTCCAGTTCGGCGAGGTGACCGCCGCCCTGCAGCTCCGCCCCCGCTACACCATCACCGACCTCATCCAGCACGGCGACGAGCCGCAATCGGAGCTCGACGCCCACATCGAGGAGTTCTGCGAGCAGGACGAGACCGGCGTGTGGGTGCTGGCCGCGCCACGGGATCCCACCGAGGCGGCGATGATCCAGCCTGAGGACATCGGACGGGTGATCGATGCCGCCGCCCGCCACTTCGACGACGTCATCATCGACACGCCGCCGATGCTGGGCGACGCCGTGCTCACGGCGTTCCACCGGTCCGACGAGCTGTTCGTGCTGGCCACCCTCGACATCCCGAGCGTGCGGAACATGCGGGTCTTCCTCGACACGCTGGACCGGCTGAACGTGCGCACCGACGCGGTCCGGCTCTTCCTCAACAAGGCCGAGGACGACGCGGGCATGGAGGTCCGCCAGATCGACGACCTGTTCCCGCGCGGCTTCGACGGGACGCTGCCCTACTCCCGCGACGTGCAGCGCTCCCTCAACGCCGGGCTGCCGGTGATGGCGCACCGGCCCGGCTCGGCGATCAGCCACCGCCTGGGCGACGCCACCAAGCGCCTGCTGGACCCGAGCCAGCGCCAGGCCTACGAGGCCGAACGGTCCGAGCCCCGGTCCAGCGGTCGCTGGTGGCGGGGCCGCAGCCACGAGGCCGCGGCGTCATGAGCCTGGCCGACCGCCTCGCCGCGGTCCCCGACGACGTCCCCGGCGAGCCCGCACCGCGACGTCGGCCGACGCCGGGGCCCGACGACCAGTGGACGGCCACCAAGCGCGCCGTGCGGGCGATGGTGCTCGAGGAGGTCGCGCCCATCGCGTCGGATCTCGGCCCCGACGACCTCAACGCCGCGGTCCGGTCCGCCCTCGACCTCATCCTCCAGCGGGAGGACGTGACCGTCTCGCCGATGGAGCGGCGGGCGTTCGTGAACGAGATGATCGCCGACACCCTCGGCTACGGGCCGCTCGACCCGCTGCTCCAGGACGAGTCGGTCACCGAGATCATGTGCAACGGCTACGACGAGGTCTGGGTCGAGCGCAGCGGCCGCATCGAGGAGGCCGGCGTGTCGTTCGCCGACGAAGGCCAGTACCGCAAGGTGATCGAGCGCATCGTGTTGGCCGTGGGCCGACGGGTCGACGAGAGCTCGCCCATGGTCGACGCCCGCCTGTCCGACGGCTCCCGCGTCAACGCCGTGATCCCGCCGCTCGCCATCAACGGCCCGGTCTTGACGATCCGGAAGTTCGCCGCGGACCCGCTGACAGCGATGGACCTCATCGCGACCGGGACCTACACGTCCGACCTCGTGACCGTGCTCGACGCCTGCGTCCGCGGCCGCATGAACATCCTCGTGTCCGGTGGGACCGGCACCGGCAAGACGACGAACCTCAACGTGATGTCGTCGTTCGTCCCGGCATCGGAGCGGATCATCACGATCGAGGACTCCGCGGAGCTGCAGCTGCAGCAGCGCCACGTGGTGAGCTTGGAGGCGCGCCCCGCCAACGCCGAAGGCCAGGGCGAGGTGGTGATCCGGGACCTCGTCCGCAACGCCCTGCGGATGCGGCCCGACCGCATCATCATCGGCGAGTGCCGGTCGGCTGAGGCGCTCGACATGCTCCAGGCGATGAACACGGGCCACGAGGGCTCCATGACCACGGTCCACGCCAACTCGCCGCGCGATGCGATGAGCCGGCTCGAGATGATGGTCCTGATGGCGGGGTTCGACCTGCCCACCCGGGTCGTGCGGGAGCAGATCACCGCTGCCGTCGACATCGTCGTGCAGTGCGAGCGGCTGCCCAACGGGCGCCGCCTGGTGACCTCGCTCTCGGAGATCACCGGCCTCGAGGGCGACACCATCGTGATGCAAGAGGTGTTCCGCTTCGACGTCTCCGGCTCCGACGACGTCGGCCAGCTCCTCGCCACCGGCCTCCGGCCCGCCTTCGCCGACCGCCTCGCCACCAAGGGGTTCCCGCTCCCGGCCAGCGTCTTCCGGGCGCCGGCGGCGGGGCCGGCGCCTCGCCGCCCGATCGAGGTTCCCGACGCGAGCACGCTGGCCGGTCGGACGATCGGCGCCGAGCGGTGACCACCACCCTGCTGCTCCTGGGCCTGGGGATCAGCGGGCTCGCCCTCCTGTGGGCCGGCTGGATGGCCCGGGTCCGCTCCCGCGAGGTCCAGCTCGCCGACCTCCTGCGGCTCCCCTACGGCGAGCAGGACGTCGACGTCGCCCGGGTCGCCGCCGAGTACGGCACCGTGGTGTCGGGCACGCTCGGCCTGGCCGAACGGGCCATCAAGCAGGCCGGGTCCGCGACGTCGCTGCGCACCCGGATCGAACGCGCCGACCTGTCGGTGCGCCCCTCCGAGCTGGTGGTCATCGCCGCGTGCTCGGGCTTCGCCGTCGGAGCGGCGGCCACGGCGTGGACCGGTCGCTGGTGGGCCGTGGTGCTCGTCGTCCTCGTCACCCCGGCCGTCACCTCCAAGGTGCTCGACCTCCTGGCCCGCCGGCGGAACAAGCGCTTCGCCCAGCAGCTGCCCGACGCCCTGGTCCTCATCTCCTCGTCGCTCAGCGCCGGGCACACGTTCCTCCGCTCGATCCAGCTGCTGGCGACCGAGGCCGAGTCGCCGATGTCCGACGAGCTCAGGCGCGTGGTCAGCGAGACGCAGCTGGGCACGTCCCTGGTCGACTCCCTCGAGCACCTCTCGACGCGGATGCGCAACCGCGACCTCGAGTGGATGGTGCAGGCGATCCGGATCCAGCAGCAGACCGGCGGCCACCTCACCGACCTGATGGCGACGCTCGCCGAGGTCATCCGCGGCCGCGAAGAGGTGCGGCGGGAGATCGCGGTGCTCACCGCCGAGGGCCGCATCTCGGCCTGGATCCTGGGCCTCATGCCGGTCGGCCTGTTCCTCGCCGTCGAGACCGTCAACCCGGGCTACCTCGACCCGATGCTCCAGGGCTGGGGCATCGTGGTCCTCGCCCTCACGGCGCTGTCGATGGCGGCTGGCGTCGCCATCATCCTCAAGCTCGTGCGGAACGTCGAGGTCTGATGGACGCGCCGATGATCGCCGCCGTCGCCCTCGGCGCATCCGGGGCCGCGGTGCTCGCCGCCGGCTTCGTGCAGCAGCGAGCCGAGCGAGCGGCGGGCAACGGGGTCGCCTACCTGCGCGACGCCACCGGTGGACCCGGCCGGTCCGGCAGCCGCCGCCGGAAGGGGGAGGACGAGGCTCAGCACCAAGACGACTTCTCCCGCCGGCTCTCCGAGCCGTTCCGGCGCCGCGTCCTGCGGCCGAACCTGGACCGGTTGGCCGCTGCTGGATCGGCGTTCCTCCCGGCCGATCACCGAGCCCACATCCGCGCCCAGCTCGCCGCGGCCGGCCTCGACGCCCGCCGCCGCCCCGAGGAGATCATCGCCGCCCAAGCCGCAGGCGGGATCCTCGGCATCGTGCTCGGCACGATCGTGGTCCTCAACGGCGGCCTGTCGCTGCTGGCCGGCGTGCTGTGCGCCGTCGTGCTCACGATCATCGGGATCGCCGTCCCGCAGGTCTGGCTCTCGCACCAGGTGGACGCCCGCAAGGAGGAGATCCGGCGCGACCTGCCCGACACCCTCGACCTCCTCGCCATCTCGGTCGAGGCGGGGGTCGGGCTCGAGGGCGCCATGGCGGTGGTGACCGAGCGCATGGACACGCCGCTCGCCGATGAGTTCGACCGCACGCTCCAGGAGATGGGCCTCGGCCTGTCGCGCCACGACGCGCTGACCAACCTCAAGCACCGGTCCGAGGTGCCCGAGCTGACCACCTTCGTGGGCGCCCTCCTCCAGGCGGACGTGCTCGGCATGCCGATCGGGCGCGTCTTGAAGATCCAGGCCACGGAGATGCGGGCCAAGCGCCGGCAGTGGTCCCGTGAGCGGGCCGCCAAGCTCCCCGTGAAGATCCTCTTCCCCCTGGTGGCGTGCATCTTCCCCGCCGTGCTCGTCGTGGTGCTCGGCCCCGCCCTCTCCACGATCGGCGAGGCGCTGAAGTGAACCGCCGCCGGCCCCGACTGCGGCCGCTGGCCTCGGACCAGCGCGGCGCGGCGATGATCGAGATGGCGCTGGTGGTCGGCCTGCTCGCCGTGCTGCTCTTCGGCATCATCACGATGGGCGTCACCCTCGGGTTCCGCCAGTCCATGACCCAGGCGACCGACGACGCCGCTCGCGCCGCCGCCGTAGCGCCTCGCGACCTCGCGGTCGAGCGCGCCGAGGCCGCCGCCAACCGCTCGGCGAGCGCGTGGGGCGAGCGCTGCAACGAGGGCGGCCTCGACTGCTCGTTCGTGATCGACGACTGCTCCGAAGGCGGCGGCGAGTGCATGGTCATCGAGCTCCAGTACGACCTGAAGAACCACCCGCGCGTCGCCAGTGCGCCGCTGCTCGACGGCCTGCTGCCCGACTCGATGTCGACGCGGGCCGTGGTCGAGGTGTCGGCGTGAACCGGGCCCAGCCGTGACGATCAGCCACCGGCGCAGCACCGTCGAGGCGGCCCGGCGGGGCGAGTCCGGCGCGGTGATCGTGCTGGTGGCCCTGACCATCTCGGTGCTCGTCACCGCGACCGCGTTCACGGTCGACCTCGGCCGGATCTCCACCGAGCGGCGCGACCTCCAGAAGACGGCCGACGTCACCGCCCTCGACCTGTCGCGCCGCCTCGACGGCCGGAGCGCGGCCGAGATCGTGGCCGATCCGGCGTGGGAGGCCGCGCTGGACGCCTCGCTCGCCCGGAACCGCTTCGACGCCGGCGCGGGGAGCGTCACGGTCGCCATCGGCTCCTGGGACCCGGTCACCGAGGTGTTCACGCCGTCCACGGGATCCCAGGTCCCGAGCGCCGTCCGCGTCGAGCTCGGATCGACGGTCGACTACGCGTTCGCTCCCGGCAGCGCCTCGCCCTCCCGCCAGGCCATCGCCGGCCAGACCGCATCCGCGGGCCACCAGGTGGGCAGCTTCGCCACCCGCCTCGACACCGGGCGGTCGGCGCTGCTCGGCGCCCTCGTCGGCGATGCGCTCGGGGTGACCGTGGCCGGCTACGACGGGCTGGCCGGCGCCCAGATCTCCCTGCCGGTGCTCCTCGAGGAGCTCGACCTCTCGCTCGGCGACGTGGACCAGCTCCTGGCGGCCGACGTGACCGTGGCCGAGCTGCTCCGCGCCGAAGCCGAGGTCCTGCGCCGCTCGGGCGACCTCGTGCGGGCCGACACCCTCGACGGCCTGGTCCTGGCCCTGCCCAACCCCGATCAGATCATCCACCTCGAGGACCTGCTCGCCATCATCCCGGGCGGCGAGGCCGCCGCCGCCCTCGCCGACATCGACGCCCAGGACCTCCTGAACGCCACGGCCCTCGTCGCCAACGGCACCAACCTCCTCGATGTCCCGGCTGCCGACCTCACGGTGGGCGGCCAGGCCGTGACCGTGTCCACCAGCGTCCAGGTGATCGAGGCCCCGCGGTGGGCGTTCGGTCCGGTCGGGACCACCGCGGCCACGTCCCAGGCGACGATCACCCTCGAGCTGCAGGTCACGATCCCCGATGTGTCCGACTCGCGCATCACCGTGAAGCTGCAGGCGGCATCGGGCGAGGCCACGTCGACGGCCATCGGCTGCCGCGACCCCAAGACCTTGGACCTCGCGGTGTGGACGGGCCTCCTCACCACCCGGGCCGACATCAGCACGCGGCTCTCGCTCCTCGGCGTGCCGGTGGCCGACGTCGTCCTCCACGCCGCCGCGTCGGCGCCGCCGGCCACGACGCCCGTCTTGTTCGATCTGCCGCCCGATGCCTACGGCGTGCCCCGCGAGGCGGCCACCCCGGCCACCTCGATCGGCACCGCCTCGGTGGTCACCGACGAGGTCACCCTCCTGGGGCTGCCGATCGCCGGCGGCGTGGCCCCGCTCGTCGACGCCCTCACCAGCACGGTGCTCGGCCCGGTGCTCACGCAGGTGGAGACGGCCGTGATCCAGCCGCTGGCCGATGCGCTCGGCCTCACCGTCGCCGGCGTCGACGTGGCGCCGCTGGCGATCACGTGCTCCGGGCCCGAGCTCGTCGGCTGACCCGCCCGGCGCTGCGGCGCCGTTCCCGCCGGTGCGATGATGGGATGGTGGCGACCGACCAGGAGCTCCGCGGGCACAAGCGCCACGTCGTGGCCCTGAGCGACATCCACCTCGGGACGCTCGAACCCACCGTCTGGTACCAGCCCCACCTGCACGAGCCCTACCTGTTGCACCTCCTGGATTGGGTGGTGGACCAAGCCGAGCACATCCGCGAGCTGGTCCTGCTGGGTGACATCGTCGACTTCTGGACGTATCCGGCCGACGTCCGTCCGCCGGCCTTCGCCGAGATCGCCGCGTGCCACCCGGCCGTGTTCGACCTCGACGGCGCCCTCGCCCGCGCCCTCGATGCGCTCGACGGCCAGGTCACCTACGTGCCCGGGAACCACGACCAGGGCATCACGGCCGACGAGGTCGCCAGCATCCGCAGCCGCGCCGGCCACCACGTCCGCCTCGTGGAAGCGGTCCCCTACCTCCCGGTACCCGGCCTGGCGATGGCCCACGGCCACCACGACACGCTCTTCAACGCCCCCACCACCACCGGCCCCTTCGCCCCGCTCCCGCTGGGCTACTTCGTCACCCGCGCCGTCGCCACCCGCTGGGCCCAGGGCCTCGGCGACGGCCAGACGGTCGCCGAGCTGGCCGGTCAGGGCGCGCCGAACGGCATCGACCTGCGCTCGCTGGCCGGGGTGGCGTCCGGGGTGGGGGCTCGCTCCGTGTCGGCCACGGTGCTCGACTTCGTCGCCTCGGCCACGGCGATGAACCCGCTCACCGGCATCGTCATGCCCGACGGATCCACCGCGACCCTGCTCGACGCCCGGGCGGCGTACGAGCACACGTGGACCGAGTGGGCCGACGCGAACGGCGGCGGCATCGCCGGCCAGTCCGCCGCCGGCCGCGCCACCCTGGCCGACTTCGACGGGACCTACCTCGGGTGGTTCGCCCAGCGCATGGCCTTCGAGCACGACTGCGACCTGGTGGTCATGGGCCACACCCACGTGCCGATCGGCGGGCTCGACACCTCGCTCGTGAACTACATCAACACCGGGTTCGACTGCCCCTCCGAGCCCGACTTGACCCGCGACCTGTCGCCCCAGCACGTGACGTTCGGCGTGATCGACACCCGACCCGCCGACGACGACCCCGACACGGCTCCGTTCGACCCCGGGATCTGGGCCGTCTCCGACACGGGCGACGGGCTGCGCTGCCACCCCATCGAGGTGCCGACGACCTCGGTCGTGAGCGGCGCCACGATGGACTACTCCTGCTACGTGGTGGTCGACAACCGGTTCGGGACCAGCGACCTGGAGCTGGTGGAGGCCACCGCGTCGTACGGGACCTTCGTGGTCGCGCCGCCGGAGCGCATCGCCTCCGGCGCCGAAGGCCGGTTCTGGCTCCAGGACCTCCTCGGTGCCGCCGGCTCCGACGGCCGCGCCGCCTACCGGCGCACCGACGACCCCGGCGGCGATCCGATCGAGCTGCGGTTCACCTGCCCGACCGTCGGCACCAACGCCTGCTCCGGGCCCGGCTCCTTCGCCACCCGAGCCGGCGGCAACGACTGGCGCGAGGAGCGCGTGGCCCTCTGGGGCCACCCCTTCTTCGTCGAGTTCGAGATCGCCTGACCAGCGCCTGCGAGCCGGACCAGCGCCACATCGGGAGCATCTGGAGCGGGCCTCTTGCGAGCGCGGCGATCAGACATGAAAGTGCATGAAACGCCGTTCATGCCCTCGGAGGTCGCCGTGTCTCGTCCCAAGCTCCCGTTCACCCTGCCGCTCGACCACCTGCGGATCACCCGCTGGGACGATCCGGTGCTCGACGCCGTCGGCCACGACCCCCGGTCGTCCTACGTCGAGCGGTACTGGCTGGCCCTGCTCGGGCCCTCCACCACGTTCCTCATCCGGCGCATCACCGCCGAGCTCGAGGCGCACCCGAACGGCTTCGACCTGCCGCTCGAGGAGACCGCCCACGCCATCGGCCTCGGCGTCCGGGGCGGGATGTCGGGGCCGTTCTTCCGCGCCCTCGCCCGCACCGGGCAGTTCCACATCACCAAGGCGACCGGGCCCGCCGAGCTGGCGGCGCGGACCCGGCTGCAGACGCTGACCCGCCACCAGGTCGGCCGGCTGCCACCGGCGCTCCAGGCCGAGCACGCCGAGTGGGTGGCCTCCACCAGCGCGACGCCGACCGCCGAGGAGCGGCGGACCCGGGCCCGGCGGCTGGCCCTCAGCCTGCTGGAGCTGGGTGAGCCCGACGAGGCCGTCGAGCTCGAGCTGCACCGCTGGAAGGTCCACCCGGGCATGGCCCACGAGGCCCTGCGCTGGGCGCACGCCCGCCGAGCCGGCACCGAGGCCGCACCCTCGGCGGCCGCCCTGGCCACCGCGGCCGCGGCTCCCATCCCACCGCCTCGACGGCCCCGCCCGGTCTACGACCCGGCCGACGACGTCGCCTGACGCGGTGGCTGCGGCGCACCCGCCAGCCGGGCGCCGCCGCCGGGGTCAGGCACTCGGGAGCTTCGACCAGGCGGACAAGAGGTTGACGAGGGTCCGCACCCCGAAGCCGGTGCCGCCCCGGGCGTTCTCATCCCAGGCCGACGTGGTGTCGGCAGGCCCGGCGATGTCGAGGTGGACCCACGGCACCTCGCCGACGAACTCGCGGAGGAACAGCGCCGCGGTGAGCGCCCCGCCGTAGGGGCCGGTGCCGATGTTGCGGAGATCCGCCACCTCGCTGTCGAGGCCCTTGCGCAGGTGGTCGGGCAGGGGCAGCGGCCACACCGCCTCACCGGCGGCCTCGGCGGCGGCGAGCACCCGGTCGCGCAGCGCCTCGTGGTTGGTCATGAGGCCCGCCGTGCGCTCGCCGAGGGCGACGACGACGGCGCCGGTGAGCGTCGCCAGGTCGATGATCGCATCGGGCTCGTCCTCGGAGGCGAGCGACAGGCCGTCGGCGAGGATCAGGCGGCCCTCGGCATCGGTGTTGAGGACCTCGATCGTCTTGCCGTTGCGGGCGGTGAGCACGTCGCCGACGCGGGTGGCGTCGGGGCCGAGCATGTTGTCGGTGAGCGGGAGGTAGGCGGTGACCTCGAGCTTGGGCGCCACCGTCGGGACCAGGCTCATGGCGCCGAGGACGGTGGCGGCACCGGCCATGTCGGTCTTCATCCACTCCATGCCCGACGCGGTCTTGATGCTGAGGCCGCCGGCATCGAACGTGACGCCCTTGCCCACGAGCGCCACCTTGCCCTTGGCCCTCCCCTCCGGCCGGTGCACGACCTTCACGAAGCGGGGCTCTTGCGCCGAACCCCGGTTGACGCCGAGCAGGCCGCCGAGCTTGGCCTTGCGGATGGCGGCCTGGTCGAGCACCTCGATCTCGAGGCCCTGGTCGCGGGCCACCTTGGCGGCCTCGGCGGCGAACGCCTTGGGCGTGAGGTCGCCGCCGGGCGTGTTCACCAGGTCCCGGACCAGCACCACGGCCGTGGCGACGGCGACGCCGCGCTCGACCGCGCCCGCGGATCGGGCACCGCCCTTGGCCACGACCGAGATCGAGGCCAGCGCCGTACCGACGGGCGCCGGCTTGTAGGTTCCGAACCGGTAGGTGCCGAGGATCAGCCCCAGCGCCAGCGCCTCGGCCGCGGCGGCGCGATCAGCGCCGTCGAGGTGACCGAGCAGGTCGACCAGGAGCGATGCCTGCGAGGCGGCCCGCTTGCTGATGGAGGCGCCGATGCGGCGGAACGTCGTCGGGTCGGGCTCCTTGCCCAGGCCCACCAGCAGGCGGGTGCCCGCATCGGTCGCGGCCACCAGCAGCTGGCCGACCTTGCCCTCGAACCCGCTGATGCGGGCGAGGTCCAAGTCGAGGCCGGGGGCGTCGTCCGCGAGGCGGTCCGCTCGCACGCCGACGGCGACGACGGCGCCCTCCGGCGGGTCGGCGGGCAGGGCCGCGAGGTGATCGAGGGCGACGGCGACAGGCATGGCCCGCAGCGTACGGCGCACCGTGCCGACGATCGCCCGATCAGACCGAGCGGGTCTCCACCGACGTGCCCTCGCTCCACCGGGCCAGGGTCCAGACCAGATCGGACAGCCGGTTGAGGTACGGCACGACCTGCGAGCCGTCCGCGGCCACCGCCATCGACCGGCGCTCGGCGCGGCGGATGACGGTCCGGGCGACGTCGAGCCGGGCGGCCAGCTCGGTCTCCCCCGGCACGACGAACTCGGTGGGCTGCTCGAAGCGGGCCGTGAGCTCGTCGATCTTCTCCTCGAGCACCCCGACCATCTCGGCGGTCACCCGGGTGGCGCCGTCCACGAGCTTGCGGGCGTTCTCGTGCTCGGTGGCCAGCTCCGCCATCAGCACCCACAGGTCACGCTCGAGGTGGACCAGGAGGCCGTCGAGCTCGCTGCCCCTGCCCGCGGCCGCCCGGGCCAGACCGAGCGCGGACTGGGCCTCGTCGACCGTGCCGTAGGCCTCCGGCGCCGCCGAGTCCTTGGGCACGCGCCCTCCTCCGTAGAGACCCGTGGTGCCGTCGTCGCCCTTGCGGGTGTAGATCTTCATGCCCGGCCGACACTACCGGCCACCTGCAGACGCCGGCCCGGGGCCGGGCACAGGTATCGGACTTACGGCACGTCGGGACGCGCCAGTAGCTTGAACCCGTGACCTCTTCGCCCTTCCTGGACCTCCTAGCCGATCGCGTCGTCGTGTACGACGGCGCCACCGGCACCTGGCTGCAGACCCAAGACCTGAGCCTCGACGACTACGGAGGCGAGGCGTTCGAGGGCTGCACCGACATCTTGGGCGTCACCCGCCCCGACGTCATCGCCGCCCTGCACACCGCGTACCTCGAGGTCGGCGCCGATGTGGTCGAGACCAACACGTTCGGCGCGTTCGGCGTGCCGCTCGGCGAGTACGACATCCCCGAGCGGGCCCACGAGCTGTGCGTGGCCAACGCCCGCATCGCCCGGGAGGTGGCCGACGGCTTCTCCACACCGGACCGCAAGCGCTACGTGGCCGGCTCCCTCGGGCCGGGCACCAAGTCGCCGTCGCTCAGCCAGATCCGCTTCGCCGAGCTGCGCGACCACTACCAGGTCGCCGCCCAGGGCCTGCTCGAGGGCGGGGTCGACCTGTTCATCCTTGAGACCCACTTCGACCTGCTCGCCGTGAAGGCGGCGGTCATCGGCGTCCGCCGGGCCATGGCCAAGGTCGGCCGCCAGGTGCCGATCCAGTGCCAGGTCACGATGGAGCTCACCGGCCGCATGCTCGTGGGCACCGAGATCAGCGCCGCGCTCGCCGCCATCGACCCGCTGAAAGTCGACATCATCGGCCTCAACTGCGCCACCGGCCCCACCGAGATGAGCGAGCACATCCGCCACCTCAGCCAGCACAGCCGGGTGCCGATCTCCGTCCTCCCGAACGCCGGCCTTCCGAGCGTCGTCGACGGCAAGATGCACTACGACCTCACACCGGAGCAGATGGAGGCCCACCAGCGGCGGTTCGTCACCGAGCTCGGCGTCCAGGTCATCGGCGGCTGCTGCGGCACCACGCCCGAGTTCATCAAGCTCCTGGCCGACATGGCCCCGGACCTCACGCCGGCCGCCCGCACGGTCGAGCACGAGCCGTCGGTCGCGTCGATCTACACCGCCGTGCCGCTCCACCAGGACCTGTCGGCCCTGATGATCGGCGAGCGCACCAACGCCAACGGCTCCAAGAAGTTCCGCGAGGCCATGCTCGAGGGCGACTACGACACGTGCTCGGCCATGGCCAGCGAGCAGCTCAAGAGCGGCGCCCACGTGCTCGACGTCTGCGTCGACTACGTCGGCCGCGACGGCACCGGCGACATGGACGAGATCGCCAGCCGCTTCGCCACCGGCGCCAACGCGCCCCTGGTGCTGGACTCCACCGAGCCCGAGGTCATGGAGGCCGGCCTGCAGTGGATGGGCGGCCGGGCCATCCTCAACTCCTCGAACCTGGAGGACGGCTTCGCCGAGGGGTCCCGCCTGGACCGCGTGTTCCGGTTGGCCAAGGAGTACGGCGCGGCCGTGATCTGCCTCTGCATCGACGAGGAGGGCCAGGCCCGCACCGCCGAGTGGAAGGTGCGGGTCGCCAAGCGCATCGCCGCCCTCGCCCGCGACACCTACGGGCTGGAGAACGAGGACCTGATCTTCGACGCCCTCACGTTCCCGCTCTCGACCGGCGACGACGACCTCCGCCGCGACGCCATCGAGACGATGGACGCCATCAAGGCCATCAAGGAGGAGATCCCGGGCTGCTTCACCACGCTCGGCCTCTCCAACGTGAGCTTCGGTCTCTCCCCCGCCTCGCGCCACGTGCTCAACAGCGTGTTCATGCACGAGTGCCAGCAGGTCGGCCTCGACTCCGCCATCGTGCACGCCTCGAAGATCCTCCCGCTGAGCAAGATCCCCGACGAGCAGCGCGACGTCGCCCTCGACCTCATCTACGACCGCCGGGGTGCGGCTGGTGCGCTGTCCGAGGGCGCCGAGGACTACGACCCCCTCGCCAAGTTCCTCGACGTCTTCGCCGACGTCCAGGTCCAGAAGGAGGAGAAGGTCGACCGGTCCGGGTGGCCCGTCGGCGAGCGCCTCCACCACCGCATCATCGACGCCGACCGCGAGAACCTCACCGACGACCTCGACGAGGCCATGGCCGAGGGCATCGCACCGCTCGACATCATCAACGAGCACCTCCTCGGCGGCATGAAGGTCGTCGGCGAGCTCTTCGGCTCCGGTGAGATGCAGCTCCCGTTCGTGCTGCAGAGCGCCGAGACGATGAAGGCCTCGGTCGCCCACCTCGAGCCGTACATGGAGAAGGCCGTCGACGGCGTCGACTCCTCCAAGGGCCGCATCGTGCTGGCCACGGTGAAGGGCGACGTCCACGACATCGGCAAGAACCTCGTCGACATCATCCTCACCAACAACGGCTACGAGGTCCACAACATCGGGATCAAGATCTCGATCTCCGAGATGATCGAGAAGGCCACCGAGGTCGACGCCCACGCCATCGGCATGAGCGGCCTCCTGGTGAAGAGCACGCTGATCATGCGCGACAACCTCGAGGAGCTCAACGCCCGCGAGCTGAGCGACATCCCGGTCCTCCTCGGTGGTGCCGCCCTCACGCGCAGCTACGTCGAGCGGGATCTGCGCGGCGTGTACCGGGGCCGCCTCTTCTACGGGAAGGACGCCTTCGAGGGGCTCCGCGTGATGGACCAGCTCGGCGAGATCCGCCGAGACCCGTCGAAGGACGACCCGGACTGGGGGGTCGTACCCTCCGAGTCCACCGTCCGGGCCCGCAGCGGCATCGACAAGCGCGACACCTCGGGCATCGACCTGCCCGACCGCTCCCCGGCGGTCGAAGACGACAACCCGGTCTTCGTGCCGCCGTTCACCGGCAACCGGATCATCAAGGGCATCCCGCTCGACGACATCGCCGCCTACATCAACGAGACGGCGCTCTTCCGCAACCAGTGGGGCTTCCGCCCCGAAGGCGGCGAGACCGACGACGAGTTCAAGGCGCGCCTGCGTCCCGAGTTCCGTGACCTGCTGGCCAAGACCCGTGCCGACGACCTCCTCGTCCCGCAGGTGGTCTACGGCTACTACCCGTGCAACGGCGACGGCACCGACGTGGTCATCTGGGCCGACGAGTCCCGCCAGGCCGAGATCACCCGGTTCCCGTTCCCTCGCTCGGTCCGCGAGCCGCACCTGTGCATCGCCGACTTCTTCCGGCCCATCGAGTCGCCCGACGTCGACTACGTGGCGTTCATGATCGTCACCATGGGCGAGCGGGTGTCCGAGCGCACCGCCGAGCTGTTCAAGGCCGACAAGTACCAGGACTACCTGATGCTCCACGGCATCGGCGTGGAGATGGCCGAGGCCCTCGCCGAGCTGTGGCACCGCCGCATCCGCGAGGAGATGGGCTTCGCCGACGAGGACGGCCCCACCGTGGCCGGGCTCTTCCGCCAGCAGTACCGAGGCGGCCGCTACTCCTGGGGCTACCCGGCGTGCCCGGACCTCGAGGACAACCAGAAGGTGGCCGAGCTGCTGGAGGCCGAGCGCATCGGCATCGAGGTCAACGAGGACACCGGTTTCCAGTTCCAGCCGGAGCAGTCCACCAGCGCCATCATCTGCCACCACCCCAAGGCCAAGTACTTCGTCGCTTGATCTGCGGGGGTCCGGTGTCGATCAGTACACCCATGTCCGCCGGTAGCTTGTCGGTCCAGTGAGCGACACCCCTCCCCCGTCCGCCCGCACCTGCGAGTGGTGCGGCAGCCCCATGACCCACGACGGCCGCGCCGTCTGCCCGTCGTGCGGACGACTGGCCAGCCGCCTCGCAGCCATGGACGAGGTCGACGACCCCGGCACCCCACCAGGCGCGCCGACCACGACGCCGCCGCCTCCACCTCGGGTCCTGACATCTCGCCCGTCGGCCCCGAAGCCCGCAGCCGCCCCGCCGAGGCCCGAGCCGGCACCGGTCACCGACGGACCGGTCGCCCCCGGCGGGCGCTGGCCCGCGCCCGCCCCGCTCCCGCCCGAGGAGGAACCGGGCCGGTCGTGGCGCAAGATCGCCGTCCCGGTGGCCGCGGTGGTGCTGGTGCTCGGCATCGTGGCCGCCTTGACGATGGGCGGCGGCGGAGACAGCGGCGGTTCGGAACCGGCCGCGTCCAAAGGCGGCGGCAAGGTCGACCTCAGCGACATCGACGACCCGGCCTCCACCACCACCCGCCCGCCCACCACCACGACGACGACCGACGCGACCGCGACCACCGTGGCCACCTCCGACGGCCGCGTCCTCGTCGAGTCGGAGTCGGGCATCACCTGGTCCATGGCCGCCGCACCCGAGGTGCGGGACATCGCCTCGTCCGGTTCGGCGGGTCCGACCGGGCGCGGTTGGACGGCGGTCGAGGGCGGCACCACCGAACGGGTCGACCTCTTGGACCTCGATGCGGACGGCGGCCCGTTCGACCCCGACCAGGCGATGCAGGCGTTCGCCGAGGAGCTCGGCAGCACCCTGTCCGCGATCGAGGACTCGCACATCGCGGAGGCGCCGGGCCGCACGGCGAGCTTCTCGGGCACGGTCGGTGGCAAGGCCGTCGTCGGCTACGTGGTCGCCGCCCGAGTCGGTGGCCAGGGAATGGTCATCGCCATGTACCGAGACGGCGACGACCTCGACGACCTGTACCTCGACTGGCTGACGCTGCCCTCGTCGGTGAAGCTCCCCTGAACGAGCCGCCACGGGCCGCGGCCAGAGCCGGCTACTGGACCCAGGTGGCGCCGTTGACCTGCAGGTGGGCGAGCGCCGCACGAGCGTCGCGCCCGCGGGCCAGGCGGAACGTCTCCTCGTCGATGACCATCACCCAGAGGTACGTGACGGGCTCGCCGCGCCGACGCAGGCCCTGGAGGTCGGGCATCGGATAGCGGCTGCCCGCCGGCGGGTTCGCGGTGAGCAGGACGGCGGCCTTGTCGGCGCCGTAGGCCGGGTAGTTGCCGGGCGAGCCGCCGACGGTGTGACCCTCGCCGAGCCAGGTGCAGCGGCCGAAGGGGATGGTGGCGAGGGAGCTGAGCAGCTCGGCGCCCGCCTGGTCGGGCATCGAGCGGGCGATGGCCAGCTCGATGCGACCGGCCCGCTCGGGCTGGTCGACGTACTGCTCGACGCCCGCCATCCGCTGGGCCGACAGCCCGGTGGTGGCCGTCACCCAGACGGGGAGCTCGCCGATGCGGTGGCGGGTGGCGATCAGCTCCGGGAACTGGGCTTGTCCGAGGGGCCAGGCCGCCTCTTGCGGGCCCGTGCGCGCTTCGAGGTGGCCGAGGCCGGTCGTCCGCACCTCACCCCACGCCCCGGCGCCCCGCCACGCCCAGAACTCGCGGGACTCGATGACCTTGGCCTCGAGTGCCGCGTTGGCGTCGCGGGTGAGCTCCCACGCCAGTCCGGTGCGGCCCCGGGCGTAGCGGGAGTAGCCGTAGAAGTCGCTCCGGCCGGCCCACCCGGGGATGGCGGCGAGGACGCCCTCAGCGTCGACGATGGCGACGGCGTCGCCCTCCTCGAACCACACGAGCGACATCGCCCGGCCCAGGTCCGGGCAGCCCTCGGGGAACCGGGTGCCACCGGCGCCCATGCGCGGCGGCGTGCCCCTCGGTGCCTCCACCGAGCGATCCGTCGGCGCCGGGAGGTAGTTCCCGACCCACACCGCCGAGGTCGTCATGGGCGTCTGGCTGACCAGGTCCTCGAGGTAGAGGTACAGATCGCCCTCGCCGCGCAGCAGCGAGGCGCGCCGGGTGGCGTAGGGGCTGGTCTCTTGGAGCAGCAGCTCAGGCACGGAGGTCTCCGGGGTACAGGCCGACGCCGGGGTGGACGAGGCTTCTATCGGCCCCAGCTTGCCTCAGCTGAGCACGGCCCGAGCGACCAGGTCGGTGCCGAACGCGGTGAGGATCGCCAGGTAGAGCAGGCCGGTGGCGGCCATGACAGCCGAGTACTGGCGCTCCTTGAGCGCCGCCCGGGTCACGAGGAGGAGCCCGAGCGTGGTCACCGCGCAGGTCGCCCACATCCAGCCGAGGATGCCCCCGTAGTCGTCGTCGATCGTCCCGTTCAACACGGCGAGCATGCCCTCGGACGCCGGGACGAGCATGACGAGGACCTCGAGCGGCCAGATCCGCTGCGTCCAGCGCACCAGCTCCAGGAGCGGCCCCCGGGCCAGGCCCGGCTGCACCAGGTACCAGTGTCCGAGGAGCATGGCATCGGTGATGGCGCCGAGGAAGGCGGCGCCGATCAGGATCCGGGCGATCGACAGCCACGCCGGCGATCCGGCGTCGATGCCGGCGGCGACGAGGCCGACGACGCCGATGGCCGGGGCGATCAGGTCGAGCGCCGGCGGGAACTCGGCGGCGTCCTTGTCGAAGCGCTCCTCCTCCTTGTCGATCCCGGTCATGGCCGCGACCCGAGCCGTCCGCCGCTCGACGACCTCGCGCTGGCCGGCGACTCCTGCCGCTCGCCGCCGGTACGACACGAAGAACGCGTACGACGCCGCCAGCACCACCCCGACCGCGGCGGCGTCACGCACCGGTACGGGGTCGAGGAAGCGGCTGACCAGCAGGGACGACGCCGCCATCAGCCCGAAGGTGATGCGCATCATCCAGCCGTACCCGATGCCGACCTCTCGCCGCCGGGTCGTGACCCAGGTGAAGAGCAGCCCGCCGACGGCCCACTGCAGCAGGAAGGAGGCAGCGTCGAGCTCGATCATGGCGTTGCCGAGGGTACGGACCCTGCTCGGGCGCAGGCCAACCGACGGCTACCGTTCGCCCGATGACCGCCGCCCGCGACCGCCCCCACGCGCTGCTCGTCGGGTCGGCAGGCGGCCACCTGGCCCAGCTCGTCCGGCTCGGGCCGTGGACCGACGGCTGCATCCGGACGTGGGTGACCTTCGACAAGCCCGACGCCCGGTCGCTGCTGGCCGGCGAGGCCGTGATCTGGGCCTACCACCCCACCACCCGGAACATCCCCAACCTGGTCCGCAACTCGGTGCTCGCCATCCGGCACGTGCGGCGCCTGCGGCCCGACATCGTGGTGTCCACCGGCGCCGCCGTCGCCGTCCCGTTCTTCCTCGTGGCCCGCCTCCTGCGGATCCCGACGGTGTACGTGGAGGTGTTCGACCGGATCGACTCGCCCACGCTCACCGGACGGCTGTGCCGGCCCATCGCCACCCGGTTCTGCGTGCAGTGGCCCGAGCAGCAGGCGCACTACCCGGGCAGCACCGTGATCGGGCCGCTCCTGTGAGCCGGGTCCTGGTCACCGTCGGCACCGATCACCACCGCTTCGACCGGCTCATCGGCTGGGTCGACCGCTGGGCGGCCGCCCACCCCGAAGCCGAGGTCCTGGTGCAGCACGGCACGGCCGATCCACCGGCCAACGGCACGACGGCGGTGATGCTCGGCTACGACGAGCTCGTCGCCGAGATGGCCGCGGCCGACGTGGTCATCGCCCAGGGCGGCCCCGCCACGATCATGGACGCCCGGTCGGTGGGGCAACGGCCCATCGTGGTCCCGCGGCTGGCTCGCTTCGACGAGGTCGTCGACGACCACCAGGTCGCGTTCGCGGATCGGATGGCCGCCAAGGACCTCGTGTGGCTGGCGGCCGACGAGGACCAGCTGCACGTGCTGATCGACACCGCGCTGGCCGAACCCGGGCGGGTGAAGATCCCGCCCGAGCGCGGCGCATCGGCCGCCACGATCGACGCGTTCCGCGCCGTGGTCGACCCGCTCACCG
>Ga0182745_1001749_pt1 | contig 20334 bp, 31 predicted proteins | sample eDN3rd30CKraftBY_FD_128523 | JGI IMG/M metagenome (GOLD analysis project Ga0182745, IMG submission 128523) | Enriched backyard soil microbial communities from Emeryville, California, USA - eDNA 3rd pass 30_C Kraft BY (version 2) (version 2) | ecosystem: Environmental > Terrestrial > Soil >...
AAAAACCCGCCGGCAGGCCGGCGGGCTTTCGGTCGCTTGGGCGATCCGGTCAGATCGCTTCCTTGAGTTCCTTGGAAGCGCGGAAGGCGACCTTCTTGCTGGCCTTGATCTTGATCGCCTCGCCAGTCGCGGGGTTGCGGCCCATGCGCGCGGCGCGCTTGCGGACCTGCAGGACGCCGAGACCGACGATCTTCACCCGCTCGCCCTTTTTCAGGTGCTTGGTGATGAGGCCGACGAGGTCCGTCAGAATCTCCTGACCCTGCTTCTTGGTCAGTTCGTGGCTTTCGGCGATGTTGGTCGCGAGATCCTTCAGGGTAACCGGCTTGGCGGCCTTGGTCCCGTCCGTCTTCGCTGCGCCTGCTTTCGCCTTCGCGCCAGCCTTGACGCTTGCTTTTGCTGCCATTGTCTTTCGAGCTCCTCGAGCGCGAATTGCGCCCCGAATCAGCACTAGGAGATTCGCCGCGCCGCGTGAATCGTTTTTCGTCAATAAAATAGCGGCTTCCCCACAAAAGCGATGCGACTGTTGTCCAAAAACCCCATTGTGGCAGGCGTTTTTGGCGCTTTGCTGCGTCGGCCGTGCTCGGCTGACGGACGGCCGCACCGGGGAAGTGGGGATTTCCGATGGGCCGGCAGCCTTCCTCGCCGTCGGCAGGCAGGCCGGTGGCGCTTGCCGCCAGGACGGATCTGCCGCGTGGGAACCGCCGCGCCGAGGGATATCGGAGCGTCGTCGTCAGGCTCGGGGTTGCCGAAGCCCCGTGCCGGCATTGTTCACGATTGCCGCCCCGCCGTCATTGTTCTATGAACGCGCCAGGTTCTACCAAGACCCTAGGCACCCGTAGCTCAGCTGGATAGAGCGTTGCCCTCCGAAGGCAAAGGTCACACGTTCGAATCGTGTCGGGTGCGCCAGCAATCTCAAAGACTTATTCGCAACCCGGCCAATGGCCTCCGCGCTCGGGTAAGCAATAGGTAAGCGGTCCACGCACTTCTTGCGACGCTCTGCAGCGGAACCGAGTCGCGTTTCATCTATTTCATTTATTGCGTTTATTGCGAATATGCGGTAGAGCATAATTCAAATGGGAGCATAGAAATCATGACCATGCCAGCCTTCGCCGAGGGCCTCGGCGGTCGGTTGCCGTCTGCAAGCGAGAAGGCAGCCGCCAATCATCTACGAAAGATACTTGCCGCGCACGTGACGGGCGACGCCAAGCTGCGCGTCTTGGACGAAGAGACGAAACAGCCCGCAGAAATTACTCTTAGCCCTGCGCTATCCAGCCTTCTTATGGAATTGCTGCGCCATGTTGGCCGTGGCGATGCCGTTACGTTAGTGCCGGTTAGCGAGATGCTGACTACTCAGCAGGCTGCAGACATTTTGAATGTATCGCGACCGTTCCTCATCGCTTTGCTGGAAAAGGGCGAGATTGAACACTCACTAGTCGGCCGCCATCGCCGCATCCAGGCAAACCACTTGTTTGCTTATAAGCAGGCGCGCGATGGAAAACGCAGTGAGGCGCTCGCGGGTCTTGCCGAGATGGATGCGGAGCACCTGTAAACTTGTTCGCAAACCGCTTCACTGCATTCGTAGATGCTTGCACACTCGCGGGAACACTGAAGCGCAACCTATTGCTGACTCTTGCGGAGGGGGAATTTTTCCGCCTCCGCTGGTCTTCGAAAGTTCTCGATGAGACCGAGGCAGCAATCGAAAAAATCTTAACAGGCAAGCAGGTCGCCGACGCAAGCGAGCGATCCAAGCGTGCACGCGGATTCATGGAGGCAGCTTTTGAAGAGGCTCGCGTCGATGACTATGATGACTTTCTACCAGCGTGCTCAGGCCTGCCTGATCCTGGCGACGCGCATGTCGTCGCGGCTGCCCTGAAAACCCAAGCCGCAATGATAGTGACAGACAATCTCAAGGACTTTCCTGAGCACATTCTCAACCGCCTGAATATTGAAGCCCGTTCGGCAGATGCGTTCATTGCCGATACCATCGCGCTTGATCCCGGTCGAGCGGTTGCGGCTATCCGGAGAATGCGTGAACGACTCAAGAGACCAGAGAAATCAGCGGAAATGTTGCTACTTGATATGGAAGCTGAAGGACTGATCGAGACCGTTGATATTTTACGAGCACACGTTCAGTCTCTTTGACTATCGGTCGGTATCCATTAGCCACCATTCTCCGGAATGAAATCCGGACGAAGAGAGACTTTTAGGCCCTCCTTCGTCTCGGCTTACTCTTCGCAGGCTGAGGCACAGGAGTTAGAAGCGGTTCGTCCATCGGCAAAATTTCTTGGATCGGCTTCTTTCCACCGGTGATCGGATACGTGAATTGCGGGGATTCTCGAATTTCCTTTGGAGATGGTCCCTGGGCAGGAATCCGAATCCGTCTAGCTGCTGCGGCAGCAGAGATTATGTCGTGAACGGGCGGCAAATCAGGCTTACGCCCATCCAGCAACTGCGCGATGGTTCGGATTTGAACTCTGGGGCGTAACTTACCGCCAGCCTCAACAGATCCAGCCTCTCTTGCAGCATCCTGCATTGCAGATGTTGCCTTCTGAAGGGTAACAAAAATACCAAGCTTTGCTTGATGGTTATTCATAGCGCCGATCAAGTCACGGACGTGCGTGGCGTGAATATTTTCACCGCCTTTCACTGAAATGAGAGCTTGGCCGATGTTGCGCGCGTCATCTTGATAATAAATGACACCGTCTACTCCTTTATCTGCCCCTTTCTTCCCGCCATCGCGCGGCTGCCCATCGACAAGCGTAATCGCCCAAAGCTGGAACTGATGTGGGTCATTTGCGAAAAGATGGCGAGCACCATCCATATCTAGTGGAATGCCATCAACCTTGTAATGGATGCCACGACGTTGCCCCAGTCTGGCTAGCCTTCGCTCGACAACGTCGATTGCCAATGCCGTAATATCAATGCCTATCCAGCGACGTCCTAGGAGCTGAGCCGATTCCACAGCCGTTCCGCAGCCGCAAAATGGATCAAGAATCAAATCACCTGGAGAGCTTGAGGCCTTAATAATACGGTCAAGCAGAGCGAGAGGCTTTTGTGTGGGATATCCGAGAGCCTCCTTAGAGCGGTTGCTCAAAACAGGGAGATCATCCCACAAGTTTTGAAGCGGAACGCCGGGCATTTCATCAAGATACCTTTTGTACTGTGGCACCGCTCCCGGTCTCGTCTGGATGATACGACCTTGCTTGATGAGATCCTTCATCTTCTCTTGGGAGTATCGCCAATATCGAGAGACGCCCATTACCTCATAAAATGGGTTTCCTTTTTCCGCTCCACCCGGGCCTTGAAGATTATCAATTCGATATCGACGTCCATTCTCGTCAACACGGCGATAATCCCGATCAATGTAAGACTGATCGTAAGGAACGAACTGCGGCGACCAAATCATCTCTTTGGATTTTGAGAAGAATAACAAGGTATCCGTGACGCGACCAAAATGCTTTGAACCTTGCTTTCCATCACTGTGTGCGTGCGAACGCTTCCAAACTATTTCATTGCGAAATGCACTTGGCCCAAAAACAGCGTCCAAGATAATTTTAAGATAGTGGCTAGCACTGGAATCGCAGTGGAGATAGAGGCTCCCAGTTGGCTTAAGAACACGATGAAGCTCAATTAATCGAGCTGCCATCATGGTCAAATAGGCCATAAGGTCGCTTTTTTGCATGAAATTTTGGAGCGCACTTAGAATCCCGGCAGCAGGAGAGCCGCTGGTCATCACGCGAGCGAAAGCTGCGTCGGCTGGTAAGTCCCAGCGCCACGAGTCTACAAATGCTTTATACTGAGCTTGGGCAGCCTCGCCATCAGGGGACCGATAAAGCAGATTGTATGTCGCCTTAGAGTTAAACGGCGGGTCCAGGTAGATGAGGTCCACGAGATTGGACTCCATCTTCGAAAGCCATTCCAAGTTGTCGCCAAAATACAAGCAATTCCCCGGCATAGTATTGGACTTTGACACTGCAACAAATCCCCGTTTCCCAACGGGAATCGATTGTCCGGCGCAACCGCTAATATCCTTTGCTGGTCAATCTTGGCGCGACGCTTTTCACAAAACTCTCGATATTTATGGTTAGCAGATTACTAATTCCTGCATGATTGAGGATTGCTATTTTGGACCGCGCTTCTGAGGCCACCCGCGATCCCAATCGCTGCCCTTCCCATCCCGGCGCGGTCATCGAGGACGTGTTGGATGGGGTCACGGTCCCCAAAACCGAGATTGCCGAGACGCTGGGAATTTCCCGGCAGCAGCTCTATGGCATCCTTTCCGGCCGTAAGCCGCTATCCCCTGCCATTGCCGTCCGGGTCGCCAAGCTGATCGGGGGCACCCCGGAATCCTGGTTGCGCATGCAGGCTGATTATGATGCCTGGCACGCCGCCCGCGAGGTGGACACGAGCAAAATCGCGCCACTGCTAAGGCCTTAATCGAAGCCCTAACGTTTTGAAGGCTCAGAGTAGGCGCGTGTGTAGGCAGTCAACCGCTCTATGCCCCTCGTTAAACCCCCCGCTCTTAACGAAGAATCCCAAGCATTCACGCCTGGCGGCGGGCGATTTTCCCGGTCATCGCGTCGATGTCCCGGTCAATCTTCTGCGCTATGCGAAGAGCACACCAAGCGAGGCCAGTGGCGGAACATAACTGCCTATCGTTCTCGTCCTGCTCGATACCCTGCAACGCAAACGCTAAGGTATCGAGCAATTGGACGAGGGGCCCGACGTCGGCCTGAATGTCCTCAATATCAATTGTTGGGGTGCTCATCACCGTTCCTCGACGTACGTTCCGCCAAGATGTGCAGCACCAGTTCTGCCTCAGCGTGGGTTGTGGTGGAAGGAAGATCGAGATTAGCTAAGCACTGTTTGATGATGAACTCGGCTCCCTCACGTGGATGTTCCCAGGCATCAAATAGCCTGAGCAAATTGAGGACCATTGCTCGCTTTTGCTCATCAGCAGCTCGGAAAGCTTCGAGCAATTGTTGGTCCGAAGGATCAGACGCATTGCCGATATCAGAATTAGGAAGAGCGCTCATGCCTCACCCCTGCCGTGGATCCGTGCACGCCGTGGCGTGACGTCCTCACGCAGGCCCTTGTCATAGAGATACTGCCAGACGCTATTCCACCATCTGCCTTGCGGCGTATCAGCGGCTCTCTGAATCGGTATATGCATACCGATTGATTGCCGTTTTCTCCAAGCCTCATCAACCCGAGCATCTTCCGGGAGGCGCTCGAAAACACCCATCGGGTGAACAGAACCGTCTTTACGATAGTGAAACCCAGCAACGGCCGTCATCCCCGCCGCGTGGATTGCATCCACATACTCAGAGGGGTGCGTGAAGTACCCTTCATCGTCTTTGGATGCTGCCAGCGTAGCGCCCACGGCAGGGATGGCTGTCGATGCTGCTGTTTTGCCGAGACGAAAGAGCGCGCATTTGCGAGAAACGTTCACGGTATCGATCATAGCGTTACGCAGCCTCCTGGCGGTTCTGACGACGACGCGAGAGATGTTCACGAAGAACGTTTGTGCCGCCCGGCGTTGCCGATATCCAGGCATTGAGAAAATGCGCGTCTGGGCCGCAAATTTCCCTGTCGGGATGCCACCAGAGAAAGACGACCGCGCCATCATCGTGCAGTTCGACTGTCATGCCGACACGGCGGGCTAACCCCATGAACGTGGCGGGCCGACACGGGCGCAGCTTTGCCATCTTGATACCGGCATCGACAGCGCAGAAATTCTGCTCCTGCACGCCGAGCAGAGTTGCGACCGAAGCAGTGATGGATTTCGTCATTGTATCCTTCCTGTCACGCTACCGACTGCAATGCAGTCAGTTCGCGGCTCAAACGGGCTGCCCTGGCGGTGGCTTCCGACCAGTTCGCCATGTAGCGGGTGTGCTCGATCTGATCGCGCAGAACAGCGCAACGTGCGTTGCGCGCATTTGCGGGAATGGCGGCCAGCCGAGCCGCTTCTTTGGTCTCAGCCCAAGCCTGCCGAAGAGCCCACGCAAAGCACGGACGGCCGATGCTCAAAAACGGAACGGAGGGATAGTGATAGGTCTCGCGGAAGATGGCCCACGCCCTCACCAGAATGGCCTTCCGGTCGAATTTGGGCATAGCTCCGCCGTTCACCGTAATGGTGCGTTTCGTGCTCATGAGGATTGTCCCCTCGACTTCTCTATGATACTAAATGGATCATACGTCATGATCCAAAATGGATCAAGAGGAATCTTCAGTGATTTTGATCGAACAGATTCGGGCCGCCCGTGGCCTGCTAGGGTGGTCACAGACAGAGCTGGCAGACAGGGCCGAATTGTCGCTCCCGACGATCAAGAGAATGGAACGGGAGGATGGCGGGCCCGCCGTCTCCGATGATGCCAAAGAGAAAGTGCGCTCTGCCCTCGAAAAGGCCGGCGTCGAGTTCATCGCAGAGAATGGCGGCGGAGCAGGCGTGCGGTTAAGGAAACGAGGGAAGCGTAGTTAAGAGAAATTGAGGCGATCAGTTTTGATTGGTCTCAAGCTTTGACGAGCCCCCAGATCACTATCTCGCTCATCGGGCATCCGCCTGATCAAGCTCGGTTGGAACTAATTGCATTTGAGTTGTGAGGTCATTGCGGCGTCACAATATTGTGGCCTCTAAAATGCATTCCAGCGAGAGCAGGATTCTCGACTAAAGCTGAAAGGCATTCTTGTGACACCGGGTCGCGTCTACGACCGCCGCGAGCACGGGGCGGATTTCTGCGTTCACATCGCTGGAATTGCTTTTGGGGTAATTGCAGCGGCGGCACTCATCGCAACTACTCAAATCACGCAAAATACCGCACGGATTCCAGTAATCTTAGTTTATCTGCTTGGCCTCTGGTGCATGCTTGGTTTTTCAGCCGCGTACAATCTGACGCCACCATCATCAGTCAAGGATATTCTGCGGCGGCTCGATCACTCCGCAATTTTTTTATTGATTGCTGCCACCTATACTCCATTTCTAACGATTGGAATGGAAGCGCGCTCGATTTCACTTCTAGCGCTGATCTGGGCTGCCGCGTCTCTTGGTATCGTTTTAAAGGTATTTCTGCCTGGCCGATTAGAACGCATAGGACTCGCGTTGTATCTGATGCTGGGATGGAGCGGTGTTCTGGCGTATGCGTGGACCGATTTGCAACTCAAAAGCACAACGCTCATTCTGATTGCCATCGGCGGAGCGATCTATTCATTGGGTACCGTTTTCCATCTTTGGAATTCTTTGCGCTTTCAAAACGCAATTTGGCATGCTCACGTCCTGCTTGCTGCGGCATTCCACGCTGGAGCGGTCTTCGCTTCTCTGACGACGTAGGTTCCTGTCGAAATCTAATAAAGAGGCCTTAGATCGACAGGAGGGATGACCTAATCATTTGAAGATAGGAGCGCACGCCCCTTGTGTTCACGTCCTTTCTTCCCACTTTAGTAGAGTACTGAAAATGTATTCTTCAAAATCGTAGCTTGAAAGGAACTTTCATGCCTAATACTTCAAACGATTCAACGAAGCCAATCGTGATTTCGGAAAACGGGCAACAGAACCAGCAGGGTGGTAACCCGAAGCCCGAGCAGGGTGATCAAAAGCCCGGGTCGCCACCGCAGCAGAAGTAGCTCACCGAGAAAGCCCGGCAGGTAGCCGGGCTTTTTTGTTTCAGCTTCCTGTCTCGTTATCAAGGAGCAAACATGTTTACGTCCGAAGAACTACGGCAAAAAGCGGCCGGCTATGGCGCTCGGGCGCAGTCAGTTCAAAATCCTGTTTTACGACGGTACTTTCTAGCCCGAGAAAGGGAATGCACGGAGCTTGCTGGCAACGAAGAGGCGGGCGGTGAATTTACCATTGACGTTCAACCATTGAGTGGTGAAGCACTCGCGGCGGAAGATGAGCATGTCCTTCGCTGTCTTGGGGCAGCGGTGATGATGGAATGGCATACGTTGCCACGAAAGTTACAGCGTGAGCTATTTGATACTGCAGGCTCGGTAGGAGATTTGCTGAAGACTAAAGAATTGAGAGGTCAGATAGCTCGCTTCCTTCACGATCATATGCGTTCGGATGTGCTCGGGAAGATCCGCTGAAAACGGCGGTCGTCGTGTTCGATAGCGATTGGTTCGGCTCCTTAGCCTGGCAACGGCCATATGGGTATAGCCGCTCCCCCGTGACTCACGGGTGGCGCGAGCTAGGCCGTCAAGATTTGACCGTGCAAACAGATACGATTCCGAGGGGATCGTTAAGCCGACTTTCTCTTAACGGACATTTCAGAATCTAGATGTGCCGACACTAACTCAGCAATGACGTCTTGAGCAGTCACTTTTGGTACTGCGGTTCTCCGTTTGATTGCTGAATCCCAAGATTCAATAAAATCGAAGGCGTCCATCGCTCTAAGCAAACGCTCGCCACTCTCTCGCCATTTAATATTTTTGTTCAGCACCATGCAGATGCCCTCAATGACAGTGGCTCTCAAAAACCCTGCATTGCCATCTCCAGTTTGGCAAACGCATTGCAGCGACGAGATGAGTGTCTCTCGACCATAGACCTTGAGAAATTTAAACAGAGCGCTAACAGCTGCCGTCTCACCACGTTTCATATCTCTGAGAGTTCGGTTGGCGCGGACAACGGTGACACCAGCCGCAGCTAAGACAGATGCCATCTGCTCCGCATTTTTGTCTTTTCCTGTCAAGCGGGCAAAATAAACAGATTGAGGGCTAACTCTGGTGGTGTTGCCGTTAATTGCGGCAAAGGCCTCAGCTTGCTTTGCTCGATCGATATGGACAACCCCGCAAGGGACTTTCTCAACGTCACGTAGCATCGCGGCCGTTGCGCGGTGCTGACCGTCGATGATGGAGAACAGGCCGCCCTCTATAGGTGCAACGATTACTGGCGAAAACTTTGACCACTCGAACTGGTCCGCTATGCGTTGAATATTAATTGCGCCAGCACGGGTAACGTGACGTTGATAGCTCTTATCAATGACAAGTCGTCTTACTTCGATCCAATCGAGGAATGGGGCTGGCCCATCTCCGAATGGCGTTGATGGTGTAGTGTAGTGGGCAGCATTGAGAGGGTCGTAATCAGACATTGTGAGAGCCTCCGTGCCAACTGAGTTCTCACATCCCAAGCCTGATGAGCTCAGGCGTAAATAGGAACTCTGCTCCTGCCCACTAAATCCACAGATGTTATCCCGTCGATAGCTGGCTGGTGCCAACAAGCTGGGTTGCCGGGCGCCAGAATTCCTCCAGCTTTCACCCTCAGGTCATCCCAGCTGTCTGGGTCTGTTTTCTTCCTGTATTTTCAGGACAAAGCTCGGTGCACCCGTCAAACATAAGAAGCCGTCGCCGTCATTTACCGCACTGGCGGCCATCAAATCAGCTATCTGGCGCATACTGTCGTCGTGGTCAGTTCCTTTGATAATATGGATACGTCGCGTTTTCACTGACCTGCGCTGCTCTAACATCGCCAGCCGTTGCTCGATTGCCTTCATGTCTCAACTCCGATGGCGCGTTCCCACAACGCCTCGTCGGGTAAATCGCAGAGATGGGGCACGTCTGTGCTGCTTCCATTCCTCGCGGGGGAGGAAATCTGCTTCTTGAGCGTCTGGTAGAGGCTCTCTCGTTCAGGAGGCGTCAAATCGCTCACGATGCGCCGCACCCATCGTGCAGAAGGCATATCGTCGTCGCCGTACCATTCACCACACAACACCAGATCGCCGGAGACGAATAACCCGGCCTTGTTGGCCGACAACATCGCAGCGTCGATACCTGTTCCAGGCTTGCGCCAGAGCATCAGCATTTCATCGCCCGTGCGCCGCCGGGCTTCCAGTTTTTCAATGCGGGCTGCGATGTTCATTGCGCCGTCATTCTTTCCAGACGCTCCAGACGCTCCGCAAGCTCGGAAGTCTCGAATGCCTTCACATAGGTTCCAACCAATTTGCTGATTTCTCCTGCATCGGCCGGAGTAATTTCCCCGCTCGCCACCGCCTCCAGGATTGCCGACGAGACGGCCGCAGCATCGCCTGCAGTTTTGATTGGCGGCAGATCGAACGTTACGGGACGATCCTTGCGAGGCGGCAGGATTCGGTCGATGCACAACCGGAGCGCCGCCAGATCGCCCTGTAATGCGAGGTCCACCGCCTTCTGTGTCAGCGCTTGAGCCTGGCCATCCAGCAGACTTTCCAGCGCGACAGTGGTCGCGTTGCGCGACCCCTTCGGACGACCGGATGGGTTGCCGGATTGCCCCTTCGGCCAGCGTGCATTTGGCTTGTCGTTCTGGTTGTCGGCCTCAGCCATCAATTCAGTACTCCCTGGTAAGCTGCGTTGCAGACGGTCACCAAGAGGGCCGCTAGTGCGGTCTCATATCTTTCTCGGTTGAAACTAGGCAGCAGTGGCGCACTGATCATGTTATGATGCCTCCATGAGAACGCTTGCATGGATGGGATTACAGGCTGCTATCGTGGGATGGTGGCTGTGGGTCGAATACGACCGGGCCCAAGAATCGGGAGAACTCCCGAACTGGGGGCTGGCGTTCGCCATGGGCCTTTTCTTCGCTTTCCTCATTACAGCTGGCCTATTCGTTGCGGGCGAGAAGCTGCGCTGGCTCTGGTCACTCGGGCGCCGACGCTTTATTGACCGTGATGCGGAGCGGCTGCCTGGGAGCCTCAAGGGCCAAATGGGTGAGGCGCGCGGCCAAGGCAGTAGCCTTGTTACTTCCCAAGGGCGCGGAAACGATCTGCCGGAAACGCTGCGCGGCTTCCGGTGAGGTAAGTAAGTATGAAAGCTGATCGGTATTTCGGCCGACGTTCCAGTTCTTCATCGCCTCGAATATCTTCGCTGGAAGCTTGATGCCGCCTGTCGCGACGATCTGTGCCGTATCGTTGGCTATCCCGCCCCGACCAAGCTCCTGAACCGCCGGCCCCTTAAACGCGGTTCGAGATCCGGTCGCCTGCCGAAATTGCTGCGCCTCCATAACATCGAGGAACCTGTTGAAACCCGGCCAAATCTGATCCCCATTCGGTAATGCGCGTACGGCGGCTTCCAAATTTGCGGCTTGTTGTGGGTTTCCTCTCAACGCCGCCGCAAATTTTGCCCCGGTCGTTTGGCTAGGTCCTCCTGTAGCAAGCCGGCGTGCTGCATCGTCGAAAATGGATTCAGCATGTACTCGCACCAGCATTCGCGCTGCTGTTGGATTCTTGCTGGCGAGCGCTGTCATCGCAGTTGAAATATCATCTGCGCTGTTCGGCAGCGGTTTAGTTGGGAACAAGGCGTTTATAGCTTCCCGCGTTGTGAGGTCTTTCTTGGCAATGCTGCCAAGGGGGCCGTTTTGAAGTGGCTGCAAAAATCGTTCACGAGCACCCGATTGGATAGCGCGGGCGCTCTCGTAAACTCCGGGCGTACCATTTACCGAGCCCGTGGCTCTATCCGCAGCCGTCACAGCATGGTCACGTCCCCTATCCACGATCGAAGCGGAGTAGTTGCTACGCGCCGTTCCGCTAAGGGGGTCGCGCAGGTTGCGGCTCGTTTCGTCAAGCTGCTTCTTGATTGCATCGATAACTGCCACAGAGTTGTCTGGGTGTCCTTCGAGCGTCGGCCCGATCCAGGGATCGTTGCGCACGCGCCGCAATCCTTCCTGAAAAACCGGATCACGGCTAACCGCTGTAAACTCCGCCGGCGACAACAGGCCCTGTTCCGCCTGCTGGTAGAGCGGTCGGGTTGCTCGGTTTATCGCTCCTTCAACATCTCCAATGATGCGCTCACCGGACCGGCCAATGTCTGGGCCAATACTCGATGGGTCTGCCACAGCCGGCGACACATCATCAAACGCTCGGCGTGCAGCGGTGGTCGTTTGCTGCGGGCGCGCCGCATAGAAGTCACGCATACCGCCCATACCTTCGACGGTATGCTGTAAATCTCCAATCTGCGTGCGACCCTGCGTAACGCTTTGCAGAGCCTCGGCCCGGCTGATTGGGGTTCCTTGCCGCTGTGCGGTTAAGAAAAGATTCTCGGCAGCATCAAGCTCGGCCGGCTGAACACCACGAGTCGCATTTTGCACAAGGCGGTCAGCAGAACCCAGCCTCATGGCACCGGCACTGCCAACTCCGCCAACAAGCGCTCCGGCTACACGCGCGATAGGCTCCGCCGCTGTGCCTTTGAATGCCTGACCTGCTCCTTCACTGGCAATACCAGGCACAATGCCGAACGCTAGAGCGTTCCGGCCGACATTCGCAATCCGACCAATTGCGCCACCAGGCACAAACTCAGCGGCGGTATGTGCAAAATTCCCCGCCGTGGTTTGCGGGACATGCAACGGTCCGGTGATGTTGTCTTCAATAGCGCGAGTAATGCCATCGGCGCTGATCGCATCACCGATACCCTTGAACATCGCACCGCTGTCTCGGCTTGCAACGCGTGCGCGCCGCTCTTCATCCGTCTCACCTGCCACATACTGGTGAACGCGGTCTACTCCCGCGACTAGCAGATCGCTGGCTGCCTTTGGCATACCTGCAAGTCCTGCCACGCCGTGAACTAGGCCGGCGCCAATCGACTTTCCAACGTCGCCTGCCACATCGCTCCACGTTGATAACTGGCCCGGTGCAGCTTCTGAGGTCGATGGCTGGCCGTCGCTAACGATAGGATATCCGGCCCATGGATCAGAGCCTGCCCGTGCGGTTGCTGCTGCGTGCTCAACGATGGGAAAAGCGCTCCACGGGTCTTCGCGCTGACCGGGTGCTAACGACGTGGCCTGATGAGGGAAAAGTGTTGAATCAGGGTTATGTTGAGTCATCATGGCACCTGCCGAATGTTGCCGGCGTCGTCCAAGAAGCGGTCACCAGATTTCAAGCCCAGCGATTTCACCTCGGCTGGTGATGTTACGCGAGGTACATTGCTCGAATGTGGGGTTTGCGAACTCCCTGGCGGTCTTGCCGCTGGGCTACTCACCGTGTCTCGAACAGCACGGGGCGAACCGATAATCTCTTCGGCTTTATGACGTAGGTCACCAAAGCGGTCTTCCTTAGCGACCTTATCCGCCCATTCCATTTCAAAATCGTCAAAACTCCGATCACGAGTATTGGGATTGCGACGGAAGGCAAGCCAGGCTCGTCCTTTTTCTCGATCTGTCTGATAAACGCGCTTGGCTGTCTCGGTTAGAATCCGATTTGCCCGCGGATCATTTCCTAACTGCGGGAAGATACCCACAAGGAACTCTCTGTCGGCATCACTGAAGTTGTTTGCAGGAAATCCGCCAGACCCAATTTTTCCAACCACCGATTCATTGATGAGAGCTTGCAAAGCTTGAGCGCTACCAACCCCCTTGGGGTCCAGCCCTAGGGCCTCTGCCGCATCGCTGTTGAGACCCAGAGATTTTGCCCAGGCTGATACCGTCATACGCGCGGGTTCGAGTTTCCCTTGCGAGACCTGATTGAGGAGCGCTTCAATTCGAGAAACGTTGGCAAGGCTCTTGGTAGCAGCGCCAGCTGTCTTCATCGTTTCTGCAGCACGCTCGCCTGCGGCCTTGCCAATCGCGGCAGCCTCCGCGTTCTCACCTCGCATATTGGTGGTGATGGCAGTGGCCCCGGCCTTCTTCAGCTCAGTCTCATAATCCATGAGAGAGCCTTGGTAGCCCTGGCTGCGCGCAAACATGTATTTTTTGACGGCATCCGGTAACTTGGACGCGTCTAACTCGCGCTGAAGTAGGATCTTCGCCACGTCCTTGTGAGCAGACGGCAGACGCGGGTTAGCTACGGCCTGCAACAACGTCTGGATGCGCGGAGAGATCGACAGCCCATCGCCTTGCGGCTGGGCTTGCGGCTGTGGTGCCTGTTGCGGCTGCGCCGTTTGCTGAGGCTGCGGGACGCCTACGCTCGGGTCATTGCTCGCAACCTGAACCGGGCGCCCGTTTTCAAACTCCGCCATCGCCGGCAGTATTTTCGCTCTGACCGTAGGATCGGAAAGGTCAATCCGAGCGTTAGGGTCAATACCGGCCTTCTGCGCAACAAAGTTTGCATATGCGCTTACTGGATTTCCATCGTTGGCAGGGGCCCATCGATTGATCACTCCTGCGATAGAATTGATGCCTCGCTGCCCATAGCCCGCGAGAAGCTTATCCGCTGCGGCCATGCCCTGCTCAACCGAACCGAACTTGCCAAACCGGCCATCCAAGCCAGAAAATCCGGGCTGCGATTGAGTGAATGGTGACGCTTCTAAATTCAATGGGTTGTTATTACGGATGCCTCGCGGGTCAGAAGACACCGTCGGCCCGGCGTTACCCATCGGATTCGAGACCGATTGCGGCTGACCGCTAGATGCCGCCTGCCCGCTGCCATACAGCGATGGGATACGCCGCATGAAGTCCTGCCCGGCCTGCTGCTCTTGACCGAGCTTGATCAAGGATAGACCGCTGTTCAGGTCGCCAAGGCCAGCCAGCTTCGCGCCGGCTGAATTATAATCGAGGCTGCCATCCGCCAGTCCGCGACCTATATCGGCAAGCGTGCGCTTCTTCGCACCCTCTTCGTAAATCTTCGGCAGGTCAGCCAAAGGCGAGAAGTCAATTTTTGGGACGACCAATTCTGCCATCGATTTGATCCTTTTCTAGGACTGTTCGATGGAACATCGCTCACGTAGGAATTCAGGGGAACGCCGGTTCTGAGGATTTTGCTGAGTTTGTTAGCTTTGAAAGATTTGTGCCAAAAGGCTGGTTATATTTCAGCGATGGCGGCGGCATTTTCGCTGGCTAAATGACTGCTCGTTGCGGCGGCGGCGAAGTTTGGCAGGGCAGGCCGCCTCGCGCGCGCGTACTGCTCCCGAAATTCTTAATTAGCTGCGAGCCAGCGAAACACCATGGATTGCAAGGGCATCGCTGCGTTACTCGGCCAGCTACCTCAGCCGGGATAGAGCAAATCGCTCGTAGTAATGAGTCAGATAATCGCTGCTAGTTTCCCCATCGTGATAAAGTTTAAGGCCGAAATCGTCACCGTCGAGAAATATTGCCAAAGCGATCCGACTGACGCACCAAACGCCACCTACTCGCCTGCCGATGCCGTGAACTTCGCACCAGTTTCTCATGGTCGATTCACTGCGTCCCGCGAACTTGGCGGCCTCTCTGAGCGACATTGCCTCACGTCTATCAAAGGGAACTAGTATCTTCCGGTAGTTCGAAAAGCATTCATCGTGGTCTATTTTCATATGACTTCCGACCTGTCGATTGCAGCCACCGCTAGATCGATTCGAACTCGATCTGCGCCGCTGATGATCAGCCTTGCCAGATGTTCGGCGGCAGCACGGGAATAGCCGCCGTCATATTGGATGATGGCGGCCCGTTCCTCGAAATCTGAACGATGATCCTCGTTGCTGCTTTTCTTGGTGACACTGGTGACATTGGTGACGCCCCGCTCAAGGCGTTGAAATTCCAACCCTTTAGCGTCACCAAAGTTTGCGGGCGGTGTCACCAACGCGGCTTTACTTGGTGACACATCGGCGTGGATTTTGGTGACATCTATATCGTTGATTGAGCTGGATAATTTCTGCCTGTCACCAGTGTCACCAATGTCACCAGCATTTTTCAGCAGGGTTGAAATCTCATCCGCGAGACCTTCGAAACTATGCATCGTGGTCGGCCTCCAGGAAGCGAGCGGGCACATGATAGAGCCGCAAGCGGCCATGACCGGGAACGCGGACTACATTGGTCTTATGCGATGAGGTGCTACAGAGAATGCCTCCCTTCTGTTCCAGGATGGCGGCTACCCGGCGCGCATCAAGACCACGGCAGACTTCCTCCTTCCACGCGGTGGTGGTGATAAAGAAATCCCAGCCGTCACCAACTTTCTGGCGATAGCCGGCTACGTCCCGTGGCTGGATACGTTTGTCCTGATCCACTTCCCAGGCAGGGATGAACCGCGCCATCCCGTTGGCGAGAAGGAAAGAGCGAACCTGGTCGATACCCTCGCGGGCCTCTGCCGGTTCGATCCCGCCGCGCACCGCCAGCCAATCATTAAAGCAACGCCCCGCAGCGAGCGTGGCCTCGCCCCGCTGCCAGGGGGCAACGCCGCAGCGAACGGCGATTTCACCGCCGGCCGCGACCAGCCCAAACCGTTGCGCTACCCGCTCGACCTGACCATCAGCCCCCGCGGGGACAAACTTCTCGCAGAAGGCCTGGACCAGCTCTGAGACCTGCTTGCGCAGAGCATCGATATTGGGAACCACCGCCGCGAGGTATTGCCGAGAAGCGACGCCATAGTGCTGCATAGTGGCGGCACGCAGGTGACGAGCCAGCGCCTCGGCTGTATCGAAGCCGTGCAGGTTCTCGAACATGCCCATACCGGCGCCGGCATCGGCTGGGATATCGACGATCCGAACCTGCTGTCCGGCTGCGAGACGACGACCACGCCCATCCTCGGCCACTTTGTCGGCCAGACCGATTTCCCCCGATGACAGGAACATGACCCGCCACTTGGCGGCGCGCCGCGCTGAACCATCCCGTGACGAACGGCTTTTTCCCGAGCCGTTGCCGAGCATGTAAGCCGCCTCGCCGGCATCCTTGGCAGGAAGCTGCGACAACTCATCAAGGCAGAGCAGTGTGTCGGAATGCCCGAGGGCAACACCCTCGAGGCCGTTTGCTGTGGCGCGCCAGGAGCGGACAAATCCCGTAACCTCGCCGCCGCCCCACACGCTGCCGGCCATCAGCAGCGCGGTGCTCTTGCCGGTGGACGATGCGCCCCGGAAATGCAGACCACCGCCTTCAGCCGAACACGGACCGATCAACGGTCCGGCAAAAGCCGCTGACAACGCCACCACCAAGCGACTGTTGCCGACCGCGTAGCGCGCAACGTTGTCCTGCCAACCCTTGAGGTCGCTATTCTGTCGAAATGCGTGTTCATGAGCGGTGGCGCTTTGCAGGAGCAGCATGTCCCGCTGATCAGCTCCGAAGCAGTCGTCCGGCAGAACGAACGAATTACCGTGCCAGCCGACGCGCTGCGTTGCACGAGCCCGGTTCGGAGACCGCACCTGTAATAGGAAGGAGTTGAACTGCGTCCTTGCCTTGGCGCTGGGTGCGATGAACATACCGCCATCCAGCAGTGCCCGCCGGGCCTCTGAACCATCGCCGGCGAGCATCGCGCGAGGCAGCGCATAGCGATGCTCGCGGCCATCGTGGTCCTTCCAGTGCAGAAGCAAGCCCCAACTGCCGCCTTCGCTGTCCCGAGTTTCTGCGAGAACATCGAAATGCCCGGCAATCTGGATGGGGGGCTTTTCGTCATCATCCAGATTGAGCCACATCAGCCCCCGGTCGGTGAATTTGTAGCCATAGGGGAGAACGGTCGGGCTGGACTCATCGCTATGGTCTGGCGCCGCGTTATCTGTGTGTGGGGTCAGCGGTGTGGCTGCAGTGACGTGTGCCTGCAGATCCTCCAGGGTGTGTCCCGCCTCAATCCAGTCCGAGACATCGCCTTTCTTCGGCAAATCTCCGAAGTGAATGACACGCACACTGGCTGCCGCCGACATAGCGACGGCTGCCTTCTTGTCAGCATGCGCGCGTCCCTCATCGTCATTGTCCGCGAGGATCACGACATGGCGCCCGGCAAGGTACTGTTCGCAACCAGCGGGCAGACCATCGCCGCAACCACCGAAGGTGAAGGCTGGCAATCCAAGCTTGGCGATTGTGTCTACGTCCTTCTCCCCCTCGGGCCAATAAAGGGGGCGCTCCGCATCAGCATCGAATGGATTGCTGCAGATGAAGTACGGGACCGGGGCGAATCCCTCCGGCTTCCGATACTGCCAGCCGGTGGTGCCATCAGCATCTGTCACGCGGTAGACGTTCATAGCATCTCCGTTCTTCCGCATGATTTTGATCCGGACCGGCACACCACCGACGCAATAAACGTGACGGCGCTTTTCGTCGTCGCGAATGCGCGGCCCTTCTTCGCCGGAAACTACAAGCGCGGCTTGCCGTCCTGGTCCGGTGGCGTGCGTGCCGGGAAGGCAGCGGGAGCAACCGCAAGGTTGGTGATCGGCGTAAGCGCCTTCGGGGCAGCCACCGGGACCAAGGAAGGCGCCGAGATGCTGCCGCTGGCTACACCAAGCCGCTGCGCAATCTCACGAGCAGCGTCCAGCTTGGGTGTGCGATTGAGATATGCCAGCAGGTCAATGGCGTCGCCGCCGGCCTCGCCAGTGGCGAAGTCTGACCACACACCCGTAGTCAGGTTGATCTTGAACGATCCGGAATGCGCATCATTCCTGGTTGGATTGCGCGCGACGTATTCGGATCCTTCGCGTTTGCCGTCCGGAAGCCATTCCTGCACCAGACTGATAAGCGCGTTTCGTGCGGCATTACTGACAGCAGCGAAATCAATTCGCTCACGATAGGCAAGAGCCTGACTGATCGCGCCCATTATGCTGCTCCCCCATCTTTGTGGGTTGAGCATCCGGCAATCAGCGGAGCGCCAACCGTGTTTTCTCCTGGCCCGGGCTCATAGATGGCGTTGAGCCGAATAGCTTCCTGTTGCGCAGCGGCGGCTGCCTCGGGGCGCGTGTCATGGGTCGAGAGCGTGCCGAAGCTGTCTCCCGACGCAGATTCGTGCGTTACATCGAAGCGTGTGACAGTTGTTGTCGGGTCGCCGGTAACGAGGTCGATTGCGACGGCCACCGGAACCTCCATAACGAACACGGTGCCGTTGCGTGGGCTGGGCTGATAGCGCCTTTTGAACTGAAGGACCGTCATGCCGCATCCTCCGCGACGACCGTCACCGGAGTTTTGAGCCGATACCGACCGTGGCTGCCTGGATAGTTGCCGCCGTGCGGCTCCCGATCAGTGGTGATTACGAGTCCCGCCTTGCGCAGCTTGAACACGTAGTGCGACCAGCGCGGCGCCGGCTGCTCCAGCGTGGTGATTCCGGTGGGACCGGCGGTCACGAGGTGACGCAGTGTCCAGGCCTCCCGGCCGTGAAACATCTGTTTACGGCCATCGGGCCACTGGATGGTGATCTGGGTACTCATTGGCGCACCTCCGACCCGCTCAGACCGGCGAGGCGTGCCACCGTGATGGCGTGAGGGATTGTCAGCCCGAAGCGCCGAGCCAACTTCAGCACAACGATTGGTGTGCTGTTGAAGACCCGAGCCGGCTGCCAGGAAAACAAATCCGGCTGATCGGTCCATTGAGTCTTGCGAGAGAGTGTCTGTTTGCGTAAATTGTGCATGCTGAAAAGCTTTCTTAAGCCCGGTGCGCACGACCTGATCCGCCAAGATGTGGATCGTGCCGCCGGGTTTTCGTTTGGGGTTGATCAAGCAGCGCTCTGGCTGCGCTCGGAGGTCGAGCGAACCAGGGGTCCGATCTTGCTGCGAGCCCAGGCGTCGAGGCCGTCTTGTGGGTACAGGGGAATGCGGCCGGCCATTCGAAAGGGCGGGCCGTCAGAACTGACGCAGGCCAGTTTGGCGAGCGTGTTCGGGGAGCACGGAAAGCCGTAGGTTCCCGTTACATATTTTGCTGCTTCTTTCCGCCGCAGAAGGCGGAGGCTCGTCAGGCGACTCGATTCGGGCCATTCACCCGCTTCAGTATTAATTTCCATCCTGTCCTCGCGATGCGGAGCAAATCCGCGAATGCAAGGAAAGTGGGGCATTGCCATAAAATCAGGAAGCCACGTTGTTTTCCAAACTGGCCAGTTATCCGAGCCTGTTTTCCAAACTGGCCAGTTTGTCCCGAGCTAACCCCTTTCAGCTTTTCCGAGAAGCCAATAGAGGGCGCAGCGCCTTCTCTAGGCTGGCCGCCTTGAAGGGGCGGAGCTTGAGCTTCTCTAGCGTCGCATTGATGTCACTAAGCATCGCGTATGCGGTGGCCTTCACGCTCGTCAATTTAGAAGCGTGCGACGGATCGGCAGCGAATGCACGGAATGTGTCTTCAACAACGCGGCGCTTCCTTTCAGCCTGCTGATGCGTTGCATCTGGACCAACGGCGCGCCCGGCCGCGCTCTTCAGCCCCAATGCGGCAAGCTCGTGTTCGCCCTTACCTTCAAGGTGGAACCAATGCCATGCATCTGCAAACGCGTACACCGCGCTAAGCAGTTCCTGATTGCCGGCAACACAGCGATGCAGGTAGTCGCTGCTACTCACAAAATTAGCGGCTATAGCGGCCGGTGATAGATATCCATGCTTTTCTGCCACTCGCGCAGCCCAAAGTCGAAAAACAAAGTTATCGATTTCGCTCTCGCCCGCGTCTGGGCTTTCTGATTTTGCTTTTTCTGCGAGATCAATGATTGCCGAGTATTTGAGCTCTCCAGCCTCAGCAAGCCAATGGTCCGCCGCTTCACGGAAAATTGCGAATGTGTCGGCAGGCGTTCCCTTCAGGACAGC
>Ga0182745_1001751_pt1 | contig 20323 bp, 16 predicted proteins | sample eDN3rd30CKraftBY_FD_128523 | JGI IMG/M metagenome (GOLD analysis project Ga0182745, IMG submission 128523) | Enriched backyard soil microbial communities from Emeryville, California, USA - eDNA 3rd pass 30_C Kraft BY (version 2) (version 2) | ecosystem: Environmental > Terrestrial > Soil >...
CGCTCCGCCTAGTGCTGCTGCTACTGAAAAAGCACCTGTATACGAAAATGTATTTAATACTGTTTTCCCTTCTGAAAAACGTTCACGAAGCGCTAGTCGAACATTTCGTTGGTCTAGGAAAATTCCTGTCATTGCACCATCATTTAAGTTAACCGCATAGTTCATGCCATTTTCTTTAATAATGAGTGGAAACTGTCCAACTTCTCCTTCAACGTAATCGTCCTGGTCCACATATTGACCATTTGTATCAAAACGTTTTTTCTCGTAAATGCCGCGCACAGTAGCAGCCTCTTTTAAAGCACCAAAGATTGCCTCACGGAAGGAATAGATGCCTTGGCTATAAAAGCTCACAAGATAAAAACCGTCAAAATAGTCAATCGTCAAGCCGCCAATGCCATCACCTTCTCCATTAAATACACGGAAGGCTGTTGTATCTTCGTTGTTATAGAATTCCTCGCGTTTGTGAAAGGCTTGTTTCAGTTTTTCATGGAAAAAGGCTCCGTCGATTTCTTCTGATGGGTTATGGGATAGCACCCAGCCAATGCCTTTGTTTTGTTTGCCATAGTAGGCTGTTGCAATATACTTTCGATTAGGGCGAACGATTTTTAATAGCGTGCCTTCTTCAAGAGCCTCATCAATTGATTCGGCTGCTTCTTTTAAAATCAGCGGATATCCGTTCGCTAATTCTGCGACATAATTTGGTTTTAGTACCACTTCAACTAGCTTGTTCATCAAGTCATCCTTACTATATATAAAATTTTACTTTATCTAATCTTATTTGTTCAAAAGTCCTTAAGAAAACGACCAAGTCTGTCTATTATGACACGCTTTCTGCAAAAAAGCGATTATACAGTTATTAGGAGTTTAATGAGTATTTTAGATTTACTTAAAGGAAGTCAAAATTAAGTGCAGCTGAGGTGTGCGGGTTAAGTACCAAGCAGCTCGAGCCTACTTGTGGTTGTCTCTACGACTTATCGAAGTTACTAGAAAAAGGTATTATTTAAATTATGAAGAGCATTTCTCATCGGCATCTTCATGAAAATGGTCTTCATCTTGCTTATGAATGCCACTTTTCGTCGATTTCGGCATCACTGTGGCGTTCATCTCGCTTATGAATGCCACTTTCCATCGGCATTAGCATCACTGTGGCGTTCATCTCGCTTATGAAAGACATTTCTCTACTATATCATCTCCAAAATATCTTCCATCGGGCTTAATGAATTCATTTTCAGTTGTCAAGACAATCTATATACGACCTACCCCTACATTTGGAGCTAGATTTTGTCCTATAGACAGATTCTATTCGACCCTACGCTACTCTTGAAGCCACATTTTGTCCTATAGATCAGCTATATTCGACCCTGCATCTCGCTTTGAACTAGATTTTGTCCTATAGAGAGATTATACTCAAGCTTTTCACACTCGGAGCTCTATTTGACGATTGTTCTTCTTATGAAGCACTTCACCCCCAAAAATCACTACTCTAAGGTGCTTAATCTCCCTATGGCCCTTTCACTACAGCACAAATTTCCCCATCAAAAAAAGAATGCGGAACGACTAGCGCTCGCATTCTTTTTTAAGTTTATTTCACTACGATATTCACAAGTTTGCCTGGGACTGCGATTACTTTTACGATTTGCTTGCCTTCTGTGAATTCTAGAACTTTTTCGTCGGCTTTTGCAATTTCTTCAAGTTGATCTTTTGTTACGTCTTTTGCTACTTTTACTTTTGCACGTAGCTTGCCGTTTACTTGAACAACTACTTCAACTTCGTCATCTACAAGTTTTGACTCATCGAATGCTGGCCATTGTTCGTAAGTTAATGTGCCCGTGTGGCCAAGGATTGTCCAAAGCTCTTCTGCCACGTGCGGTGCAATTGGAGCCAATAGCTTCACAAAGCCTTCAGCATATTCCACAGGGAACACTTCAGCCTTGTAGCAATCATTGATGAACACCATCATTTGAGAGATCGCTGTATTGAAACGAAGATTTTCGTAATCATCCGTTACCTTTTTCACTGTTTGGTGATATGACTTTTCAAGTGTTGTATCTGAGCTCGCTTGAACCTTTTCAGATAGCGTACCTTCTTCAGTCGTATATAAACGCCAGATGCGGTCTAAGAAACGGCGCGCTCCATCTAAACCATTTGTAGACCAAGCAACCGATGCATCTAGTGGTCCCATGAACATTTCATATAAGCGAAGTGTGTCCGCACCGTGCGTATTCACGATATCATCAGGATTTACAACATTCCCTTTAGATTTAGACATCTTTTCATTGCCTTCACCTAAGATCATTCCTTGGTTAAATAATTTTTGGAATGGTTCTTTAGTTGGTACAACCCCTAAATCGAAAAGAACTTTGTGCCAGAAACGAGCGTATAGTAAGTGAAGCACCGCATGCTCTGCACCACCAATATAGATATCCACTGGCAACCAGCGTTTTAAAAGTTCAGCGTCAGCAATTGCTTCGTTGTTTTTCGGATCGATATAGCGTAAGAAATACCAGCTTGAACCTGCCCATTGCGGCATTGTGTTGGTTTCGCGGCGACCTTTTTTGCCAGTCTCAGGATCAACAACATTTACCCACTCGTCAATATTAGCTAATGGTGATTCACCAGTACCTGAAGGACGAATGTTAGACGTTTTTGGTAATTCTAATGGCAATTCCTCTACAGGAACAGTTGTCATTGTGCCATCTTCCCAATGAATGACTGGGATTGGTTCACCCCAATAACGTTGGCGAGAGAATAACCAGTCGCGCAAACGGTAAGTGATTTTCTTTTCTCCTACGCCATTTGTTTCAAGCCATTCGATCGCATTTGCGATGCCATCTGCTTTATTCAAACCGTTTAAGAAATCTGAGTTAATATGTGCTCCGTCACCTGTGAAAGCTTCTGTTGCAATGTCTCCGCCTTCAAGAACCGGAATAATTTCTAAACCGAACTCTTTGGCGAATTCATAGTCACGCTCGTCATGAGCAGGAACAGCCATGATTGCACCAGTACCGTAAGTAGCTAATACATAATCAGCAATCCAAATTGGAATTTGCTTACCGTTAATTGGATTTACAGCATATGCACCAGTGAATACACCTGTTTTTTCTTTCGCTAAATCTGTACGTTCAAGATCAGATTTCATTTTCACTTTTTCTAAATACGCTTCTACCGCTTCACGTTGCTCGGCAGTTGTAATTTCATCTACTAATTTATGCTCTGGTGCTAGTACGCAATATGTTGCACCGAACAGAGTATCTGGACGAGTTGTGAAAACTTCAAAGGCGCCTTCTGTACCAGCAACAGTAAATTTCACCTGTGCACCTTCAGAACGGCCAATCCAGTTGCGTTGCATGTCTTTAATAGACTCTGGCCAATCTACTTCTTCTAAGTCGTCTAGCAGGCGGTCTGCATATTTTGTAATACGTAGAACCCATTGACGCATTGGTCGGCGTTCTACTGGATGCCCACCACGCTCTGATTTTCCATCGATTACTTCTTCATTAGCAAGAACCGTCCCTAGTGCCGGACACCAGTTAACAGGGATTTCATCAACATAAGCTAAATCCATCTCAACAAGCTTTGTAAAAATCCACTGCGTCCACTTATAATACTCTGGATCTGTTGTATTGATTTCACGATCCCAATCGTAAGAGAACCCTAATTCTTGAATTTGACGCTTAAATGTTGCAATGTTTTTTGCTGTAAATTCAGCTGGATCATTCCCAGTATCTAAAGCATATTGCTCTGCTGGAAGACCGAATGCATCCCAACCGATGGGATGCAATACATCGTACCCTTGCATGCGTTTGAAACGCGATAAAATATCAGTCGCTGTATAACCTTCAGGGTGACCAACGTGTAAACCTGCACCAGATGGATACGGGAACATATCCAATGCATAAAATTTAGGCTTTGCTGTATCGTCTAATGTTTTAAACGATTTGTTCTCAAGCCAGTACTGCTGCCATTTTTTTTCGATTTGTTGATGATTGAAACTCATGTGTGTTCTCCTCCTTAATATTGAATAGGCACGCTGTGTCGACACGAAGGACTGTTTATAGTAAAAAGCTGTAACAAAAGTAGATTATCCTAATAATGGTAAATCTAATCAGTACGTATTGGCGTATTAATCGTCTCTATTAGAAGTAACTAGTTACTCTGGATGAAGTTGACAAAATATTTAAAAAATAAAAAAACCCGTCCCTTTCCTTAGAAAGGGACGAGAGATATTTGCAACTCCCGCGGTACCACCCAAATTAGTGACACTACACTCAGCTTTAGTTCCCATAACGCGGAAAAAACGGTTTTAGCTACTACCTTCACTAAAACAGACTCCAAGGCGAGTTCAATTTCTCTACTTACTAGCTCACACCAGCCGCTAGCTCTCTTAAAAGCTTCAAAATCTACTATTCCTTCTCATTGTCGTACTTTTCATGATTTAATTTATTTTAATGGAAATATCCAAAATACACAAGTCCTTACTCGCTTACTGTCCAGTGAAATTTTCAAGAAATTATTGCTGTTCTACCTGAATACGATTAGTATATTGGCTTTTGTTTCTTTTTATTGGGCTATCGTAAAGAACACAAGGAATAATCGCCAACATAAATAATCCGCATAACACTAAAATTAAGATGTCCATATTATAATGATCTACAATGATTCCTCCGATAAATGGTCCAATCATTCTCCCCACGGACCCAATCCCATTGACGAGCCCTTGATAAGTTCCACCCTTGCCTTTTGGCGCTAACATATTCGCAATCGTCGGTACTGCTGGCCATACGAAGATTTCCCCTAAAGTTAAAATCATCATGGCAACAGCAAACATTTTAAAGCTATCCGCATAGAGGATAATCGTAAAGGAAACCATCATAATGAGCATGCCCGCGACTAGTTGCCCTTTTATATGTTTTTCGTACTTTTGAACAAGAGGTCCAATTAATGGTTGCAGCGTTATTATTAATAGACCATTAATCGACCAAAGGAGACTGTATTCTTTCAACCCAATTCCTAATTGCTGAATATGAGTCGAAAGGGTTGATGCCCATTGGGAATAGGCAATCCAAGCCAGCAAAAAGGCGCTGCATAAAATGAGCAACGAATAAAAGCTTGCCTTCGAAGTGCCAACCGCTTCCACTTGTCCACTCGTTTCCTTTTCTGCTTTAGGAACGATTTGACGATACGTAATCAGCGCTAATAATAGAAATGCAATATATAGGCACAGATTTGAAATGAATAGATAGTCAAAGCTGATTTCAGCAATGGGACCTGCTAGAGCCGGACCTACAGCAACCCCAAGATTTTGCGCTAAATAGATCGCGTTAAAGCCCTTCCTGCCACCTTCTGGCCAAACTGAACCAACTAAAGCGAACATCACTGGTATGACAATGCCGCTACCAAATCCCATAACGATTAAAAAGTAAACATAATGTGGCCAACCATGCCAAATGGTGATGCCTATTAAAGAGATAACCGTAATGGCTATTCCGAACATAATGGATTGATATCCACCGAATTTATCGAACAAATACCCTCCTACTAAATTGCCTAACACAGTCGCACCTGCATTCATCATTAAAACAAAACCCGCAACCGATAAGGATTGCCCTAAATGATCATGCATGTAGATTGTATTTAAAGGCCAAATAAGAGAGCTTCCTGTGATATTAATAAATGCACCGATCACTAGTAACCATACATTTCTGGGCATTTTCTTATTCCTCCATTAACTTAAATCTATTAGAAAACACCCTTTTGAATTGAACATGATGTTGTCTCTTGATGTCTATTGTTTTTTGCACCAAAAAACTATACTAGTCTCCTTTTTCAAAAAGTACAAGAAAAAAAACTATATTGATTTATTAACGGGTAATTAATAAAATTCAAAATTCTTTTGTGTTCTTCCCTTCAATTTCCATCATCCTAAGAATTACAGTCAAATGGCAGATTTGTTCAAGTGCCACGAGGCATTTTTAATGGTAGAATGATTTGTTAGAGGAGTGAATTCAAAAATGGCAGAACAACAACAATTCCCTTTCCCAAGTGACGGGAAACGTTATTATACATGGAATCGATATTTAAGAGACGAGTTCGGCAAAAAGGTCTTTAAAGTGGCATTGGATGCCGGCTTTGACTGTCCAAACCGTGATGGCACTGTAGCCTTTGGCGGCTGTACTTTTTGCAGTGCTGCCGGGAGCGGAGACTTTGCAGGCGACCGAGTAGACCCAATTCCAGTTCAGTTCGATAAAATCAAAGAAAAAATGCAGCATAAATGGAAAGACGGCATGACAATGGCTTATTTCCAAGCCTATACAAATACACACGCACCACTTCATGTGTTAAAAGAAAAATTCGAAGCAGCACTTGCTTGCGAAGGTGTTATGGGGTTAAGTATTGCCACACGTCCAGATTGCTTGCCGGATGATGTCGTGGAATATCTAGCAGAGTTAAATGAAAGAACATATTTATGGGTAGAGCTTGGCCTACAAACCGTTCATGAAAAAACAGCTAATTTAATTAACCGCGCACATGATTATGCTACTTATGTAGAAGGTGTCGAAAAACTGCGCAAACACAATATTCGCGTATGCACACACATTATTAACGGCTTACCTTTAGAAGATTACGACATGATGATGGAGACAGCGAGAGCCGTTGCAAAGCTCGATGTACAAGGCATTAAAATTCACCTGCTCCATCTGCTAAAAGGAACACCTTTAGTAAAGCAATACGAAAAAGGCATGCTGGAGTTCCTTGAAAAGGATCAGTACATTCAGCTTGTAGCAGACCAACTAGAAATTATTCCACCAGAAATGATTGTCCACCGCATTACAGGAGATGGTCCGATTGATTTAATGATTGGGCCAATGTGGAGCGTCAACAAATGGGAAGTTTTAAATGGAATTGATGCAGAGCTTGAACGACGAGGCAGCTGGCAAGGGAAGTTATATGTTCCCGCTGCAAACGAAATCGTTTAGACTCACCGACCGCATTTAAGAGGATGTGACGAATATGAAGCTACAACGGGTGATACAATACGCTCAAACTCTTCTTGGCCAAGCGATTGAAAATGGAGAAATTGCAGTAGATGGCACTGCTGGCAATGGACACGATACTTTGTTTCTATCCCAGCTAGTTGGAGAAACCGGGCATGTCTATGCATTTGATGTACAGCAGCAAGCGGTAGAAGCTACTTTAAATCGGCTAACTGAAAATGGTGCTGCCAATGCCACTGTTATTCTAGATGGACACGAAAAGGTTGCAAACTATGTGGAGCAAGAAATTGCTGGTGCCATTTTCAACTTAGGTTATTTACCAGGTGCCGACCATTCAATCGTAACAAAAGGAAATACAACGATTACTGCGATTGAACAATTATTGAAACTGTTAAAAGTTGGAGGCATCATTGTACTAGTGATCTATCATGGACATGAAGGCGGAAAAGAAGAACGAGATGAAGTCTTGCATTTTGTTAGTTCCCTGCCTCAAAAATATGTTCATGTATTACGCTACGAATTTATCAATCAACAAAATGATCCACCCTTTATAGTGGCTCTTGAAAAGGTAAAATCCTTTCCCCAATAAATAAAAGCGTGAAGCTAAACGATTTTTTCGTTTCCTTCACGCTTTTTCTATTATTTCTTGTCTTTATTATACTCTTCCCAGAATTTTGCGTTTTTGATGCCTAATTTAATCGGATCAAATATTGGATCTTTTCCTTCTTTTTTCTGTTGCTCGTAATCTTTTAATGCTAAAAGTGCAGGCTTCATCAAGATAAGTATCGCAATCACATTGATCCAAACCATTAAGCCTAATCCTAGGTCCCCAAACTTCCAGGCTAAATCGGAAGTTCGAACTGCTCCGTAGAATGTAGAAATGACTAATACTATTTTTAAAATCCATGCAGAAATTTTTTCTTTTTTCCCTGAAACGAGATAGGCAATATTCGTTTCGGCAATATAGTAATACGCGACAATTGTTGTAAATGCAAAGAAGAATAAGGCAATGGCAACAAAGGCAGAACCAAAATTATGGAAGGCTGGGAATGCTGCATCCACTGCTAATTGAGTAAATTCTGTATACGTTGCACCGGCTACATTCTCAGCTACTACTTCTCCTGTAGCATCTCCAACATTCACATTATACGTACCCATAAATAGAATCATTAATGCTGTTGCAGAACATACTAAAATTGTATCAATATAAATAGATGCTGCTTGTACTAAACCTTGTTTAGCTGGATGAGATACTTCTGCTGCGGCTGCTGAGTGAGGTCCAGTCCCTTGACCAGCTTCATTTGAATAAATGGCACGCTTTACACCCCAAGCTATTGCCGAGCCGATCATCCCACCAAATGTAGCATCTGCATTAAATGCACTTCTGAAGATTAAAGCGAAAACTTCTGGAACTTCCGAAATGTGCATAATAATAACTATTAATGCTAATAGAATATAAAGAATTGCCATAAATGGTACGATTATTTCTGTTGCACTCGCGATACGTTTAACCCCGCCCATAACGATGAAAGCTAGGATTATAACAACGATGGCACCTGTAATCCACGGTTCAATCCCAAATGCATTATCGACAGCACTTGAAATTGCATTTGACTGTACACCAGGCATCAATATTGCAACGGCTAAAATTGCAGCCAAGGCAAAGACTACCCCAAACCATCTTTGGCCAGTACCTTTTTCTATGTAAAAAGCTGGACCTCCACGATAAACACCGTTTTTCTTTTCTTTATAAATTTGAGCCAAAGTTGACTCTATGTATGCTGTTGAAGCCCCAATGAATGCTGTTACCCACATCCAAAATATTGCCCCTGGCCCACCAAAAGCGATGGCAGTTGCCGTACCAACTATGTTACCAGTCCCTACACGCCCCGATAACGCCATAGTTAAGGCTTGGAATGACGATACCCCTGCATCTGATTTTTCTCCAGTGAACATAAGAACAACCATATCCTTGATTTTTCTTACCTGGACAAACTTTGTTAAAATCGAAAATAGAAGTCCTACTACTAATATTCCGTAAATCATTACTGGACCCCATAATAAATCGTTCAACCATGTTACAATCTGATCAATCATGAATGCACCTCTCAAACTTTATTTGTTAGAATATTATTTATATTACATAAATTAATATATCTATTCAACCTATTTTTCTATCGCGCCATTAAAATAGTTCAATATTTTTAATTTTATAAAAAATACAGTGTCAATTGTCTGCTTAGCATTCCATATGCATCCATTATCTTTACAACAAAAAAAGCTATCCCAAAAGCTTAAACATTAAACTTTTGAGACAGCTTACGATTATTATTTAATAATATATCCAAGTGACCTTATTACGTTATTCATAAAATCCTTGGTATAAATAAATACCTCTTCTCTTTCATTATCGTGGAATAAATTATGGTAGCTATATGGCCATTCTTTATATTGGATTTCCGAAGACCTTTGAGTAAATATCCATTTCCGTCCGACAGCTGGATCCGTAATCTTATCTTGTTTTGCGGAGATTAGTAGTATAGGCAAGGTTAAATGATTTTCTTGCTCAGTTATAATATTTCTCATGAGTGTTTGAACTTCCTTATACCATCCAACAGTTACATTGGAATGGTAAGGAACATGATCAACCAGCTCTTGATACCCCTCATTATTTCTTGTTAACATCGTCTTCTCTAATTTTAATGAAATTTTCTTGCTTGAAGCAAGCGAACCCAAGCTTGTCATGGCATTTGTAAATAGATTCGTTGTTTTTCTTAAACCTAGCCATGGCGATGTAAGGATTAGCCCTGCACATTCCACCGCATTTTTCTTTAAAAAGTGAATGGCTAACGCTCCTCCAAAACCATGTCCAATTATAAAAACCGGCAATTGATATATAAGAGCATTCTGCATTAGCTTTTTTATAAACTTCGTATAATCAGCAATGTCCTCATCATGAATTTTGGCATACTTTGAATTCTTCCCATGCCCAGGTAAATCACCCATAACAATTGTATAGCCCTCTGTTCGAAGCTTTTCGATTAACCAGGCATACCATTGGTGCTGCTCAAATGCACTGTGTAAAATAACGACAACCGCTTTTGCTTGTCCTTCTGCTTCCCATTTCCACATAATTGCTCCTCCTACTCAATTAGAAAACTCACACTGCTCACTTTATGGCTATAATCCTTAGGTGCCTTTTGCAGCTTCTCCGAGAGAGAGTATTCTACTTTCTCTAAAAATCGGAATGGGTATAACTACCATTTTTATTTTCAATTTCTTCCTAATTTGATACGCTATATCTATCATACTGAGAAATGAGGAGATTTTCGATGATTTACCCTTTTAAAGATAAAAATCCTAAAATAGACCCATCAGTGTATATTGCAGATAATGCCGTTGTGACGGGAGATGTATCCATCGATGAAGAATCTACTATTTGGTTTAATACAGTTATTCGTGGCGATGTAGCGTCAACCGTAATCGGAAAACGCTGCAGCATTCAGGATTTAAGCTGTATTCATCAGAGTCCAGATAACCCAGTAATTATAGAAGACGAGGTAACAGTAGGTCATCAAGTAACCTTACATGGCTGCGTCATTCGAAAAAGAGCCTTGATTGGTATGGGGTCAATTATATTAGATGGCGCGGAAATCGGTGAAGGCGCATTTATCGGCGCAGGCAGCTTAGTTCCTCCTGGCAAAAAAATACCGCCAAATTGTTTGGCTATGGGAAGACCTGCAAAGGTAGTCCGCGAAGTTACACCAGATGATCGCGAGGATATGGACCGAATTATTCGAGAATATGTTGAAAAAGGACAACTTTACAAAGCTCTCCAAAAGTGACATTTATATAGTAGAAACTAAAATTTTAAGACATAGTTATTCGGGTATAAAGCATTTTGCTTATACTCTTTTTTTATAACAAAAGCAGATTCTCCTTCACTTCATGCCATAAGCTGTACTTTTTTTACATACAATCACTTTATAAAGGAGAATGAGATGAACAATATTGAAACGAAAAGCTTATATTGGGTATTTGCGATTCTTGTTATAATTATTGCACCGATTATCGTATTATTAACACCTGTTGTCCTTTCAGTTGTGATTTTTGATGATGCAAACAAAATTGCCTATATTTCATTTGCGAAAAATCTAATAATGTACACATTGGCATTTTCCATCGTAGCTATTTCGTTAGTCATCCTTTACTTCGTGAAAAAACTCGTTACAAAGCTTTTTGTGATACTTGCATCCATTTTTGGATTTTTTTCCATTTATATCATGGGGTTAAATTATTATGTATATCTAGATGAAAACTATATCGAGTACAACCCAATGTTCGGCAGCAAGGTTGTTTATGAATGGGCTGACTTATCACATGTCGGGCATGTCTATCCAGAGATGGATACAGAAGAAGAAACCTATATCTTCACTTTTAACGATGGCTATACCTTCCGGTTTGAACCAACTGGCGCAATCGACGACTCCATCAAAAGTAAAATCGATTACAAGCTAGAGCTACTCGAAGTGCCCTATGATGAATACTGAGCAAAGAGGGCCGCAAATAATAAGTTACTGAATTACAAAACACCCTCGAAAAGGCGGCATACGAAAGTATATGTCACGAACGAGGGTGTTTTTTATATTGGATTTATTTTGATTTTGGCGGCGCTTTTCTAACAGCACCAAACAGAAGCCAAGAGTGTTTAAAATAGCGTGTGATTAGATCTACTATGATAATCGAGACAATAAAGGCAGATAGGAATAACCCCAGATTATATAGGTGATACGTTACCCCTTGGGGCGCTATCGGAATCATACGATAATATAATAGTAGGAATGGATGAATTAAGTACACGCCAAATGATAAGTCTCCAACATAAAGAAGAAATCTTCTCACCCTCTCACTCACCTTTTCATATATCATAAAGGCAAAGCCGAAAAGGAATAGTGCTGCAAAATACGTGTAAGCATTCCATAGCAATTCATATAGCTTTGAGTCGTATACTTCTAAACCAATTCTAGTTTGATAGTTTATATACACATAAAAGAATCCCGAAACCAACCACAGCAAGGTGAAAATATGTTTTTTTCGGGACTTTAAAAACGCTCGGTACCGCTCAAAGTAAACCCCCAGATAAATTCCTAAGAAATAATAGGACATATATGAAAGTGAAATGCTCCCTTTATATTCTATCTTCATATAATAATGATTCAATAAGACAAAGGCCCATTGAATCACCAGCCCAATAATAATTGCATATTTTGAAATCCACTTATATTTTTTTACTAAGTAAAGAACAACCGGGAAAATTAAATATAATTGGATGCTGATAAAGACAAAGTATAAATGTGTATACGCCTTTCCTGTTAAAACCTTCTGTGCAAAAATGGCCAAAGCCTCGGTAAAAGTATAATCATAGTAAAGATGCACGGTTAAGGAAAAATACATGACCGAAAATAGTAGATATGGAATAACGATATAAAGAAATCTTTTCTTATAAAAATTTAAAAGCATTTTTTTCGTTATTTCACGATTTGCGTAATTATAAAATAAAACAAAGCTACTTAAAAATATAAAAGTAGGTGTACCATATTTAAAGAATATATTTAAAAAGTTATAAACTGCATAACTTCTACTTTCCGTTGGCAATTCAACTATTACAAAAGATGTTGAATGAACTAAAAGTACAGCTAGTATTGCAAAGGCGCGTACAAATCCAATTTCATTCAATCTTTCATTTTTTCTCATGAACTTGACACTCCTCATTTAAAGTAAACAAATGTACCCAATATAAAGAACCTATTTAAAAACAAATTGGTTCCCTCGTATGCGATATTTAAAACGAACTTTACAATCTTAACGATGTCGACAAAAACAACATTTATTTGCAAAAATAAAAAAGCATATGCAGATTACCCTTTTGAGATTTTCTACACATGCTTTTTATATAGAAACGAATTAGATTGCCAGGCTTTAATTTTACAAAGCTTAGTTATTAGCTTTTTCTTTTAACAGTTGCGCAATATCAGTATTTTCCCATGGCACATCTAAATCTGTACGACCGAAATGTCCATAAGCAGCTGTTTGTTTGTAAATTGGGCGACGTAGGTCAAGCATTTTAATGATGCCTGCTGGACGCAAGTCGAATAACTCGCTTACCCACTCAACTAATTGTTCTTCCTTCACAGTTCCTGTTCCAAAAGTATCGACTGAGATAGATACTGGACGAGCAACTCCAATTGCATAAGCTAATTGCACTTCCGCGCGCTCAGCAAGACCAGCTGCAACAATGTTTTTAGCAACATAACGTGCTGCATATGCTGCAGAACGGTCCACTTTTGTTGCGTCCTTACCAGAAAACGCTCCGCCACCGTGACGTGCATACCCGCCATAAGTATCAACAATAATTTTACGACCCGTTAAACCAGCATCTCCCTTTGGACCACCGATTACGAAACGGCCAGTTGGGTTAATGAAGTATTTTGTGCTAGCATCGATTAACTCTGCTGGAACGACTACATTAATAACCTTTTCTTTTAAATCCTCTTGAATTTGCTCTAATGTCACTTCTTCGTCATGCTGTGTCGAAATAACGATTGTGTCTACACGTACTGGACGGTTATCTTCGTCATATTCGATTGTAACTTGCGTTTTTCCATCCGGACGTAAGTAAGAAAGTTCTTCTGATTTACGTACTTCAGTCAAACGGCGAGCTAATTTATGTGCAAGGCTTATTGGTAATGGCATAAGTTCTGGTGTTTCGTTACATGCATAACCAAACATTAAACCTTGGTCGCCTGCTCCAATTGCTTCGATATCTGCATCAGTCATTGAACCTTCACGAGCTTCTAAAGCTTGGTCAACTCCTTGCGCGATATCAGGTGATTGTTCCCCAATCGCTACTAAAACGGCTAGGTTTTCTGCATCAAAACCATATTTTCCGCGTGTATAGCCGATTTCTGCCACAGTATCACGAACAATTCCTTTAATATCAACATAAGTTGAAGTTGTAATTTCTCCAGCAACTAGCACTAAACCAGTTGTTACAGTTGTTTCACAAGCTACACGTGCATTTGGATCTTCACTTAAAATTGCATCTAAAATTGCATCAGAAATTTGGTCACAAATTTTATCTGGGTGCCCTTCTGTTACACTTTCTGATGTAAAAAGTCGACGGTTTGTCATTTCGTTTCCTCCTAAGTATAAAGCGAGATAATTTCGCGTTGTTGATACGGTACTCATTATCCATGTTAAACCCGCTCTAGTAAGATCGGTATTCCAGCCGTTACCTTTTAACTTGTTCACCCTTCCCTACCTTTTGTACTGTAGGAAATTCCAAATTATTGTTTTATGATTTATGTAAAACAGTAACTGAACAATTTTTAGTCTAACAGTTGCCACAAGTTCAAATTTTAGTTTTTTAAAACCTGAAAACTGGACATATTAAAACTACATTCTAAAATGTATATACGGTCGTTTCTCAAATACATGGATTTAGAAAGGTACAGATAAAAATAGAAAGAAATGCTATTATTATCATTGTGTTCCAATTCGAAAAAAAAATTCCTCCACTCATCGTTCATCGCATGAGTAAAAGGAATTGTGATTTCATAACATTACCTTTCACTCTTATCGTTCAAGGGTATTCCCTTGCATCAGGTTGGCACCATCGCATTAAATAAATAATGCAGGTTGCCGGGTTTCATAGGGCCTTGACCCTCCACCAACTCGGGATAAGAGTATCCGTTCAAGTTTCCATCTTACGTAAAGAGATGGCACTTGTCAATCGTTTTTAAATAAAATCTATTAAAGTTTAAAAATTTAAAAATAAATTTCTTCAATTAGTATAGATTAATAAAATCAATGTGTTATACTAATTTTGAAAATAAACACATCTCCCAACTCTTCGGGAATTCTATAAAAAGGATGGTATTTAAGCGATGAATTCAGTAGAAATTGCTAATGAGCTGAAGGAATTATTAAACGGCGAAAATATTAAAGTTCAATTATCCGTACCACAATTAGTGGAAAAAGCGACAGAACGCGGAGAAGCTACATTAACTGTTGATGGTGCTTTATGTGCTGAAACAGGCAAATATACAGGTCGTTCTCCTAAAGATAAATATATAGTAGAAGAAGAAAGCACAAAAGACAAAATCGACTGGGGTAATGTTAACCGCCCGATTTCTGCTGAAGTGTTCGATAATCTATATGTAAAAGTTGTTAACTATTTAAAGGAAAAAGATGAGCTTTATGTATTCAAAGGATATGCTGGCGCTGATAAAGATTCACAGCTGCAAATCCAAGTAATTAACGAATACGCTTGGCATAATTTATTCTGTCATCAATTATTCATCCGTCCAACTGAAAAAGAATTAGCAACTCATGCTGCAGAATTCACTATTGTTTCTGCTCCTAACTTTAAAGCAGATCCAGCAGTTGATGGTACAGCTTCTGAAACATTTATCATCGTTTCATTAGAAAAGAAAATTATTTTAATCGGTGGTACTGAATATGCAGGAGAGATGAAAAAATCGATCTTCGGTATTATGAACTACCTATTACCTGAAAACGATATCTTCTCTATGCACTGTTCAGCAAACGTAGGTGAAGCTGGAGATGTAGCATTATTCTTCGGTCTATCTGGTACTGGTAAAACTACTTTATCAGCTGATGCTAACCGTAAATTAATCGGTGATGATGAGCATGGTTGGTCAGATAATGGTGTATTCAATATTGAAGGCGGTTGCTACGCAAAAACAATCAACCTTTCTGCTGAAAAAGAACCAGAAATTTATAATGCAATTCGCTTCGGAACAGTTTTAGAAAACGTTGTTGTTGATTCAGAATCTCGTATTCCAAATTACGATGATGGTTCTTTAACTGAAAACACACGTGCTGCATATCCAATTCACTTTATCGATAATATTGTGATGCCTTCTGTGGCAGGTCATCCAAAAACAATCGTATTTTTAACTGCTGATGCTTTTGGGGTACTTCCTCCAATCAGTAAATTAACAAAAGAACAAGCGATGTATCACTTCTTAAGTGGGTTCACATCTAAATTAGCAGGTACAGAACGTGGCGTTACATCTCCTGAGCCAGTATTCTCTACATGCTTCGGTTCACCATTCTTGCCACTTCCAGCTACACGTTACGCTGAAATGTTAGGAGAAAAAATCGATGAGCACGGTTCACAAGTATTCTTAGTAAACACTGGTTGGATTGGTGGCGAATACGGTGTTGGTAACCGTATGAAGCTTTCTTACACTCGTACAATGGTTCGCGCTGCAATCGATGGTAAACTTAATGACGTAGAAACAACTCAAGATGCAATCTTCGGCTTACACATCCCAACTTCAGTTGAAGGTGTACCAAATGAAGTGTTAAATCCACGCGAGGCTTGGGCTGACAAAGATGCTTATGATCAAAAAGCTAACTTCTTAGCTGGTTTGTTCAAAGAGAACTTCACGAAATTCACTAACGTTTCTGAAGACATCTTAAAAAAAGGCGGCCCTTTAGCTTAAATTAACTAATAAAGCGGACATTCCTCGAAAAAAGGAAGTCCGCTTTTTTTAATTCATTTCATCTTCATCCATTCACATAAAGCTTTCACAGTCTGTCGATTGACCTGTGGCGGATAATGATGTGTTAAGCCAGAAGAGAACCATGTCTCCACCTGCTTATTTTCTTTAATCAAGGCTTTTTCTAAATCATAGCTTTGCTCAATACTGACATTTTCGTCTTCAGTACCATGTATGATTAAGACAGGCGCATTGATTTGATGTGCTTTTAAAATTGGATTTCGTTCATCATACTTTTCGTATTCTTTATTTGGAGAACCGCCAATAATTCGCTTTAACGTTCTCCGCATGTCCACACGTTCCATATACATTGACGTAACGTCCGATACACCGGCCCATGTGACAACCGATTTAATGTCATCTCTCAGAATAGCCGTCCATAAGGCCATTAACCCACCGCGAGAAAAACCAAATAAATGCACCTCTTTTACATTGGCACATTTCTTCAAAATTTCTATGCTATTGACGGCATCAAAGCGGTCCTCACCAGCCATCTCATCTCGTCCCTCACCACCGCGATTTCCGCGATAATAGGGCGCAAATACTACTAGCCCTTGACTTGCAAATTGAGCAATTCTTGATGCCCGTACCATGCCGATGGATTGCAAACCTCCGCGCAAATAGAGTAGAGCTTCATACTTTCCTTCTTTTTTCGGCTTCGCCAATAAACCCTTCACTCGAAGTCCCTGTGACAAATAGACGATTTCTTCTATGGTGACATGGGGATTAGGCGAAGGATAGCTTCTTATAGACTCTATACTACCATTGTCTTTCATGATGCCTCACTTCCTGTAACATTTTTTTCATACCATCATCCTTCATATAGAAGCTTAAATTTGGGTAATTTTCCAATTCTTCTTCTGTAAGCCAAGTCATGCCTAGTGTTTCATGTTCTTCCACAAATTCATCAATTCGCTCCACTTTCCCTGTAAAAACTGCTTTACAAAACGGGGGTGAATCGTGGACTACATAATGGGCAAACCATTGTAAATCGGAAATTTTGACGGCTGTTTCTTCGTATACTTCACGAATTGCCGCTTCTACTAAAGTCTCACCTGGCTCTACCTTTCCACCAGGAAATTCTACACCACGCTTTTTATTGATGGTACATAGCCATTTCCCATCGTTATAAACGAAAACTAAGACATGGTTGGGCACCATTTCGAATGGCCCTTTTTCGAAACTCAACTCACATTTACAACCATTTTCATCGATAAAAGTAAACATCCCTTAAGCACTTCCTTCTTACTTATAGTCTAGCTAAGGGATGTTTTGGAATCAATGGAAATAAGGCAATTGTTCTACAAATTCTTTTGTATGCTGATCCCCAAATTCATGGATGAGTGCATAGATTTTCTTCATGCGCATATCAATTTCATCATTCGACTCATCTAAGTGATATGGAATATATGGTAAATGGGCGCGAACAATATTATCAAATTCCAAAGAATTCAGTTGCAAAAATAATTTTTCAAACAAACGTGCCTTTTGTTCTTCCATTTGCAGCTTAAATTCGCAAGGTAAGCCTAGCGGCAAATAACTGAAAGACTGGTTAGCGACCGAAACGTAAATTGTAGTATCGATGATGATCACTCCTTTTCAATCAGTATGTCGCGAAAAAAACTGAACTATTCATACTGTTGAAAATGGTGATTTGAATCAGTTGTTCCAAAAGCTTTTGTGTATAATGACCCAAAAGAGGAAAAATGACTCTTACTAATAATAAAACCCAAAAGTAATCACATTGAACTTTTGGGTTAAGGTATATTATTGATTATTTCCTAAGAATGCAGAGAGCATCCATGAATGCTTTTCTAAGCTTTGGACCATGGCATTTAACATGTCTTCAGTACGGTCATCGCCTTCTTCAGCTGCCTGCTCCATCGCTTCTTTTAGGAAGCCCATGATTGTTTTAAAATCTGTAAGCGTTGTTTCGACCATTTCTTCTGTCGTTTCAGTACCAGTTGCTTCTTTAATGTGGGACATTTCTAAATGCTCTGCTAAAGTCGCAACTGGCTTTCCGCCTTTAGTTAAAATACGTTCTGCTATTTCATCTAAGTTTAAAGTTGTTTCGTTATAAAGCTCTTCAAATTTTGCATGGAGTGTAAAGAAAGATGGTCCATTTACATACCAATGATAATTATGAAGCTTTGTGTAAAGTACTGATGTTGTTGCAACTAAATTATTTAATTGTTCTACTAATGGTTTGTTTGCCATACGTTCCACCTCATTTAAATTTTAGATCGAGCATCATTATCCATCGTCTGCTAGAAGCCTCACTTTTAATGTTAAAGCTACTTGCAGTTAAATTATACCAATTTTTAGCAGTTCATCCTGTGAAATAACTTTGAAGTTTCCTGAACTTACTATGCAATTCATGATAATGACATAATTACTATAACCCTTCCTAGATTGTTTAAAACATTTGTAATAGGTCAAAACTGCCTCATTCTTTATAATTTGCTTTATAATGAAGTAGGAGTATTATTAATCTTTAGATAAACAATTCCCTTCAAATCAAGACAGGAGTAAAAAAAATGAAATATCCGTTTATTTGGCTGATTGCATTTTACAGAAAAGTTATTTCCCCTATGACGCCCCCATCTTGTCGGTTTTACCCGACATGCTCTGAATATGGTTTAGAGGCATTTCGAAAACACGGGGCCATCAAGGGCTTTATCTTAACTTCAAAAAGAATATTAAAATGCCAACCATTTCATCCAGGTGGCATTGACTTAGTACCAGAAAAGTGGCCTTCGAAGAAAAAATAATTCGAGGGTCTTTTTTATGGCTTACAAAGCTTTTTGAAAATAGTATTCTAGGCTTTTTTTCATAAAATCTTATTTTTCTCATTGTCTTTTGTAACGTCTTCATGTATTATTGAGGATGTTGAAAATACAAATCGTAATTATTACTATTTAGAAAGGTTTGATAAGAATTGAAAAAATTATCTTTTTTACTATTGATTGCTTCTTTGGTCTTTGGGTTAACGGCATGTAATAGTACTTCATCAGCTACTAACGAACAAAAGACTACTGAAGAGGATTCCACAAAACTTGATATCTATACAACAGTTTACCCATTAAGCTACTTTGCGGAGCGCATTGGCGGGGACTATGTTAACGTTTCTTCTATTTACCCACCAGGAACAAATGAACATACATTTGAACCTACACAGCAAGATATGATGGATTTAGCTGATGCTGATCTTTTCTTCTATGTTGGTTTAGGTCTAGAGGGCTTTGTTGAAAATGCAAAAAACACTTTAAAAAATGAAAGCGTAAAATTAGTGGCAACATCTGATGCTATTTCAGATGACATGCTTAATGCATCGGCAGAAGAAGAACATGTTCATGAGGAAGAAGAGGAGCATGATCATGAAGCAGAAGGCCATGAAGAGCATGAACACGAGGAAGAAGGTCATGAAGGCCATAATCATGGGGATATCGATCCACATGTTTGGTTATCGCCAATTCTTTCCCAAAAATTAGCCTTATCGATTAAAGACGAGCTGGTTGCTGCCCTTCCAGAACAAGAGCAAGTATTAACAGAAAACTATAATGAGTTAATCTCAGAGTTAGAAACATTAGACCAACAATTTGAGAAAATGGCTTCCAATGTTGAAACAAAAACTTTCTTTGTTTCCCATGCATCATTTGGTTATATTGCTGAACAATATGGCCTAGAGCAAATTGCCATCGCAGGAATTAACTCACAAAGTGAGCCATCTCAAAAAGA
>Ga0182745_1001754_pt1 | contig 20315 bp, 16 predicted proteins | sample eDN3rd30CKraftBY_FD_128523 | JGI IMG/M metagenome (GOLD analysis project Ga0182745, IMG submission 128523) | Enriched backyard soil microbial communities from Emeryville, California, USA - eDNA 3rd pass 30_C Kraft BY (version 2) (version 2) | ecosystem: Environmental > Terrestrial > Soil >...
CGATGACGGCCGCCGACGCGGTGAGCACGGCCACGAACAGCACCATGACGAGCGTGAAGCGGAGGATGCGAGACAGGTAGACCACGGCGTGACGAGCGTACCGGGCCGGCCGTCGCCGCCGATGGCGCCGGCCGGGCGGTACACTCGGCGCCTCGTTCACCGCTCGGTTTCCGGAGACCCACCCCATGCTCCACCTCCTGCGCGCGGCAGCTCACGGCACTCCCGTGCGAACGGCATCGCCGACGGCCGCGGCGGACTCCAGGGACGAGCGGTCCCGGTCGGACGGCGCGCCGTGACCGACGCTGACGACGCGCTGGCCGCGCCCGCCGATGAGCTCCTCCGAACAGGCCTTCCGCCCGTCGCCCTCCTCAACCCGCCGGGCTGATCACGTACACCCGGGCCGACGGCGCTGGGGACCTCGGCCAGGCCAGCCCTCGAGACGCCAGGTCGCCTCCTGCGCTCACGGTGGCCGTCCCCCGAGCGTCCGACCCCGGCGTTGCGTCCTCGACCCGGTAGGCCAGGCCAGGTGCCAGGCCGGGGATCGAGACGTGGTCGACGAGTGGGTCGCCGTCCTCGAGGCGGTAGGCGAACACCACGGCGCACGGCACCTCCGGGTCCGTCGCCTCCGCCGGGTTCGGGGCGAGGTAGGCCAGCGCGCCGAGCGGACCCTGGACCGGCGAGACCAGGCGGTGGAGGTCGCCGAACTGGACCAGGCCGCGGATGCGCTTGGCCGTCTCGGTGGCGTGGACCGCTGCCGTGCGCTCGTCGTCGGTGAGCGTCCGCGGGTCGATGTCGAAGCCGAAGCGGGCGCTCAGCGCCACGGCACACCCGAACGCCACGGGCTTGTCGCCCCACCGGGTCACGTGGGCACCGAGCACCGAGGCCGGGAGCAGGTGCGATGCACCCCACTGGATGCGCACCCGGTCGACGGGGTCGGTGTTGTCCGACGTCCACAGCTCGTGGAACCACTGCAGCGTCTCGAGGTTGGACCGGCCGCCGCCCGAGGCGCAGAGCATCAGCTCGACGTCGGGGTGGCGGCGGGCGACCTCGGCCATGATCTCGTTCGTCGCCCAGATCCGGTCCACCGCCAGGTGCGACTGCCGGTGGGGCGGCAGCGTCTCGGAACCGGACTCGAAGATGTCCCGGTTGGCGTCCCACTTGAGGTAGCTGATGCCCGGGTGCTGGGCCAGGGCCTGGTCGATCACGTCGACGATGAACCCGCGGACCTCGGGCCGGAGGACGTCGAGGACGAGCTGCTGGCGCTCCTCCCGACGCTCCCGACCGGGCTCGGCGATCACCCACTCGGGGTGCGCCTCGTACCGCTCGGAGCGAGGGTTGACCATCTCGGGCTCCACCCAGAGGCCGAACCGCATGCCGGCAGCGAGGGTGTGGTCGATGACCGGCGCCAGGCCGTCGGGGAACTTGGCGGCGTCGACCATCCAGTCGCCGAGCCCCTGCTGGTCGTCGTCACGGGGGTGGCGCCTGCCGAACCAGCCGTCGTCCAAGAGGAAGAGCTCGGCGCCGAGCTCCGCCGCGCCGTCGACCACGGCCGAGACCTTCGGCGTGTCCAGGTCGAAGAACATCGTCTCCCAGTTGTTGAACACGAGCGCCCGGGGCCGGTGGCCGTCGCGGATCAGGTGGTCCCGGCTCCAGCGGTGCAGCGCCCGGCTGGTGGGGCCCACGCCCTCGTCGGACCACACGAGCGCGACGTGGGGCGTGGTGAAGCGCTCCCCCGGCTCCAGCACGCGCTCGGCACCCCGGTGCTCGATCCCGGCGATGAGGCGGCAGTGCCGGTGCATCGCCATCTCGGCGTCGAAGTGGGTGTCGCCTCCCCAGACCACCGTCGCCGCGAGCACCGACCCCTCGGTCTCGGTGGCTCGCCCGCTGCTGGCGAACAGGGCGACCGGCGGGCGGTGCAGCGACGGGCGGACCCCGCCGGCCGAGGCCACCGTCTTGACCCCGGGCGCCACCGGTTCGGTGGTCTCGGCCCACTCGCCCGCCCAGCCACCGCCCCAGTGCGTGAACCACGGATCGTCGCCCGGGAGGGCGGGCGACGCCGATGCGGCCTGGTGGACGACCGCCGGCTCGTCGCCGGTGTTGGCGACCTCCACCCACTGCTCGACCACGTCGTACGCGGGCCACGTCTTCCAGCAGAGGACCACGACGAGCGGCGCGACCCGGTCCACCAGCTCGATGCGGTGGAGGCGACCGTGGTCATGGACCTGCTCGGTGTGGCCCTCGATGACGAGCCGGGTCGACGGCAGGCCCGTCGCGTGGGTCACCCGGAGGGCCGGTTCGCGCAGCACCTCCTCGCCGAAGGTCGGGTACGCCAACGGGTAGACGATGGTCGGGAACGCCTGCTCGGCCGCCCGGGCTCGCGGACCTCCGAGGGCCAGCTGGTGGAGCCGCCGGTCCTCCCCGACCCCCAGCACCAGCCCGGTGCGCCCACCATCGATCTCGATCCGTTTCCCCGTCATGGCCCGAGAACCTACGTGCCCGGGCTCCGCCTTCGAGCCGGCACGCGTCGTCCTCGATCGGCCGCTCGCTGGGTCCTGCCGCTCCGGTGCCGGCACCACATCGGGTGATCAGGTGGTGAGGTCGTAGACGGTGACGCCGTCGACCGTGGTGGCGGTGAAGTGGGACCGGACCCAGGAGCTGATCTCGCTGGAGGCGCTGCTGCCGCCCGTGCTCTGGCCGCCGAAGCCGCCCCCTCCGCTGATGAAGTAGTGGATCTGGCCGTCGGCGACGTACTGCTGGAACTGCTCGAGGGTGGGGCTCGGATCGGAGCCGTTGAAGCCGCCGATGGCCATGACCGGCTCGTCGGAGGCCAGCTGGTAGCCCGACGCCGAGTTGGAGCCGATGGCGGCGGCGACCCACGTGTAGTCGCCGGCATCGGCCTGCAGCAGCGAGGTCATCTCGGCCGACGAGGTGCTGCCCGACAGCAGGCCACCGGCGTTGCCACCCGCGGCCGCACCTCCCGGGCCGTTGCCGCCGCCCGGCGTGGCGCCGGGGAACGAGGGCATCTGCCCGGTGCCGCCGCCCGGGAAGCCCTGGGTGCTGCCGCCGCCGAAGCCCCCTCGCACGCCGCCGGGACCGCCCATGCCGCCCGGTCGGCCGAACCCGCCCGTCGCGGTGGCCGGGCCGGCGCTCGGGAGCGAGCCGGCGTGGACCGTCGATGCGGTCTGGAGGCTGTAGGCCGCCGGGCCGGCGAGGCCGATGACGATGGCGGCGATGGCCAGCCCGGTGCCGGCCTTGCTCCGGAGGGTGGGAGCGACGACGAGCAGGGTGCCGACCGCCAGGCCGCCGACGAGGACGGCCGTCTGGAGCACCGGAGCCCAGTCCGGTGCCCGGTGCATGAGGGCGTACGCCCACCAGGCCGAGCCGGCGACGACAAGGCCCATCGCCACCCGGGTCCAGCGGGACGAGCGGCGGTGCCAGAGGTCGACCGCGCCCATGCCGACGAGGGCGCCGATCGCCGGGGCGAGGGCGACCGCGTAGTACGGGTGGATGATCCCCTGGCCGAAGCTGAAGGCTGCGGTCGTCACGGCGAGCCAGCCGCCCCAGACCAGGTAGGCGGCCCGGGACCGGTCGGTTCGAGCGGCCCGGCCCCGGAGGACCAGGCCGAGGGCGAGCAGGGCGAAGGCGGCCGGGAGCAGCCACGAGGCCTGGGTCCCGAACTCGCCGTTGAACATGCGGTTCCAGCCGGTCGCACCCCACATCCCGGTGCCACCGCCGGGGCCGCCCCCACCGCCGACGCTGCCGGTCTCGTCGCCGGTCAGGCGACCGAGGCCGTTGTACCCGACGACCAGCTCCATGATGCTGTTGCCCTGCGAGCCGCCGATGTACGGGCGAGACGACGCCGGCCACAGCTCGACGACCGCGATCCACCACCCCGCCGAGACCACGAGGGCGAAGAAGGCGGCCACCGACTGCACGAAGCGCCGCCGAAGCGTGGTGGGAGCGCAGACCAGGTAGACGAGGGCGAACGCCGGGGCCACGAGCAGGGCCTGGAGCATCTTGGTGAGGAACGCCGTGCCGACCAGCGACCAGGCGAGCAGCAGCCACGTCGTGCTCGCCGTCTCGATCGACCGCAGGAGGGCGTACGCCGCGCCGATCAGCAAGAGGACGAGCACGGCATCGGGGTTGTTGAACCGGAACATCAAGGCGGCGACCGGCGTGAGGGCGAGGACGGCGCCGGCGATCAGGCCCGCGGCGGCGCCGTACCAGCGCTTGACGGCGGCGGCGAGGACGCCGACCGAGGCCACCCCGGCGAGCGCCTGGGGCACGAGGATGCTCCAGGCGTTGACGCCGAAGACGCGGGCCGAGATCCCCATCGCCCACAACGAGACCGGCGGCTTGTCCACCGTGATCGAGTTGGCCGAGTCCGACGAGCCGAAGAAGAAGGCCTTCCAGCTGTGCGTCCCCGCCTGGACCGCGGCGGAGTAGAAGCTGTTCGCCCAGCCCGACGCACCCAGCCCCCACAGGTAGAGCACCGATGTGGCACCCAGCAGGGCCAAGAGCGCGGGGCGGGCCCACGTGGGGTCGTCGTCGCGACCCCGCCAGAGCCGCTGGAGGCGCCCGCTTCCCGTCGGAGGGGACGGGTCCACCGGGCTCGCAGCACCCGTGCCGACCGGAGGGCCGGAGACGGTGCCGGCCGCCGACCGGCTGGTCGGCGGGAGGTCGAGCGGGGTCGTCGGGGGATCCATGGTCGTGGCCATGGACCGGATCGTGCGTTCCGACCCTGGGAATCTCCTGGGCGCACCGTGAGAAGTCCCGCCAACCCATCCCCTCCTGGCCACCGCCGCGTCGCCTGACGATCACTTCTCTGCCACCTCGGCCCCCTAGAGTGTCCCCGTCGTCCAGGGGGAGAACCGCATGACCCGCTCATCACGCCTGTCCATCCGCGCCGCTGCCGCCGGCCTGACCCTCGTCGTCGCCCTCGGTGCGTGCGCGCTCATCCCGTCCCCGCCCGCTGGTGCGGCGGGGGTCACCACCCACGCCTGGATGGCGGCGCAGGCGATCGACCAGGTCACCAGCCCGCAGCTCAAGGCCCTGCTGAAGGCCAACAAGGACGACGTGCGCGCCGGTGCCCACTTCCCGGACTCCGGCTACGCCCTCTCCAACCAGTACGGCGAGGAGGCGCACTGGCAGCGCTTCCACGACGCCTACGCGGCGCAGATCCTGAAGCACACGGAGTGCACGAACCTGGCGGCCACCAACGGGCCCTGCGCCAAGATGATCGCCTTCCTCATGGGCATGATCGGCCACGGGATGGGCGACGAGGTGTGGGACTGGCTGTTCGAGCCCTCCGTCGCCGACCTCGGGGAGTACTACACGCCGTCGAGCCTGGGCGGGCAGGCGAACGAGGGCGGCGCCGAGCTCCAGCTCGACCTGGTGGCCATCGCCGACTTCGGCCAGCCGACCTCGAAGATCGTGCGCTTCCCGTCGCACCCCGACCTCCTCGCTGCGTTCAAGAGCGTCGGGATGGCCAACATCGACGACTCGCAGCTGAACCTCGGCGAGGCCGCCATGGACGTCGTCCACGATGTGGAGGCGCAGTGGGCGCCGACCCACATCGCCGATCTCCACAAGGCGATGCCGTGGACCTCGCACAACGTGGTGACGGCACCGGGCGGCGTGAACTTCGCCGCCACCGCCATCGCCGGCGAGTGGAACGTGATGTGGGGCCGCCTCCTCGGTGAGCAACCGGACACCAGCGTGTCGATCACCTACCCGGCGAACGACGAGCGGCGCGTCCCCGCCACCGGGTGGAACCGCACCATGCAGCCCGGATCCGCTCGGGGCCGCGGCGGCGCGCGGAACCGCATCACCGCGGTGCTCACCTACGCCCGCCCCTACACGGGCAGCGCCGGCACCTCGACCAACGAGCTCCCGGCCGGGTCGATGACCCTCGTCGAGCGCGATTCGGGTGACGCGGTCCCGATCATGGCCGGCTGGCCCCGGAGCGTCCCGTACGGCGCCGACGCCGGCGAGCACATGGTCGACATCCAGCCGGCCGGGGATCTGAAGCCCTGCACCTGGTACCGGGCCGGCGTCACCGCCAACCTGGTCGACGCCCGCAACCAGCCGGTGACGCCGATGACGTGGGACTTCCGCACCGGCACCGACGGCAAGGGCAACCGCTGCGAGGATGACCCGTACAACGCCAACGAGAACTTCGTGCGCAAGGTCACCAGGGACCTGTTCGACCGCTCCGCCACCGAGCAGGAGCTGCAAGCCGCGAACGACGGGTTCGAGCGGGGCACCACCCGCCGCACCTTCACCTCGAACACCCTCGCCTCCGCCGAAGAGCGCCGGGTCCTGGTCACCGCTGCCTTCCAGCAGTACCTGGGCCGGACCCCGGACCCGAGCGGCCTGAACTACTGGACGACCAAGCTGAAGACCATCACGGTCCCGGACCTCGCTGCTCGGCTCCTCGCCTCCGACGAGGTGTACCGGAAGGCGGGCTCCACCAACAGCGGCTACGTGACCGCCCTGTACCCGCTCGTGCACGGCCGTGACGTCGACCCGAGCGGCCACGCCTACTGGACGAAGAAGCTCGACGGCGGCCTCGACCGCGCCAAGCTCGCCAAGATGCTGCTGACCAGCCACGAGTCGGCCCGCCGGACGGTCGCCCAGTCGTACCAGGACCTGCTCGGCCGAGCACCCGACCCTGCGGGCTGGGACTACTGGACCGCCAAGTTCGAGAAGGCCGGCGACCCCCGCACGCTGTGGCTGTCGCTGATCACGAGCAACGAGTACGACCGCAAGGCCCAAGCCGCCTGACCGCCGACCAACCGGCGCGCGGAACCTGCACGTCGCCCGATGCTGCCCGGCCCGGTGCCGGGCGGCGCGCCGCCGCGCACCGGGCGGACCATCGGCCCGCCGCCGTGGCGATCACCGCGCCAGCTGATCCAGCCGGCGACGCCTGGTCAGCGGTGCAACGGCGACCAGCCGAGCGCGGCGGCGAGCGCCGTGGCGGCCACGATCCGCAGTACGCGGAGCGAGTCGAACGGATGGGCAGGCGGCGTGAGCACATCGGCCTCCTCTGGCGGGGGTGTGCTCTTGATCTACCCGGACGGACCCCTCACCACGCCGGTCCCCCCGCGCTTCGAGATGAGTTCACCGGTCCGATCCGCACGGTCCACGTACCCGTCACCCCGTCCCCGCGAAGCGAGCGTCCTAGGGTGCGGCCCATGATCACGTCGGTCCACAGCCTCATCTACTCCGACGACGCGCCGGCCACCCGGGCCTTCTTCCGCGACGTGCTCGGCCTGCCCTTCGTGGAGGACGCCGGCTCCGAAGAGGGGTGGCTGATCTTCGGCACCGGGCCGAGCGAGCTCGGGGTCCACCCGACCTCCACGTTCTGGGAGGGCAAGCAGTACGACAGCCCCCGCCAGCACGTCTTGTCCTTCATGTGCGACGACCTCGAGGCGACCGTGGCCGAGCTCACGGCCAAGGGCGCCACGTTCGCCTCAGGCCCGCACGAGCAGAGCTTCGGGGTGTCGGCGATGGTGGAGGTGCCCGGTGCGGATCCGATCATGATCTACGAGCCGCGGCACGAGATCGCGTACCGGCTCTGAGCACGAGCGGGCTCCGCAAGGAGGCGTCGGCGGCGCCTACGGGCGAGGTGCGTTCTCGGCCGGCAGGGCCTGGAGGTCGGTGACGTAGGCCGGATCCTGGGCTTCCATCCAGGCGACGAGGTCCTCGAACGGCACGCAGTACGTCTCGGGCTCGCCGCACGTCTCCTCGATGAAGTCGGCCATGGCGTTCTGGTACGCCGAGTTGTTCCACTCGTTGAAGTGGTTGCCCAGGATCAACGGGGCCCGGTTGCCGTTCAGCGCCGCGTGGTACATGTCGCGGTAGGTGCCGAGGACCTGCTCCGAGTCGGCGGCCGACTCCTCGGGCGTCACGCCTCCGGCGCTGGCGCCGCGCTGGCGGTAGTAGAAGTTGTAGTCCATCGTGATCAGCGGCCGGCCGCCCCCGTGCATCGGAAACGTCGACATGCCCATCTGCCAGATGCCGTATCGCTCATCTTTCACCGGCCACCGCAGGCCGGTGCGGGTGACCGAGCTGTCGTAGACGATCCCGTGCTGCTGGAACGCCGGGAACATCTGGGTGGGGTCGCCCTCGAGGCACGGTGTCCGCTCGCCCTTGATGTCCTCGGGCGTGAGGTCGAGCTGGTCTTCGATGTCGTTGTTGGCGCCGACGTTGGTGATGAACGAGTCGAACTGGTCCATCTCGTCGTTCCAGTCCGCGGTGCTCCACGAGCCGACCGGACGGGCGACGCCAGAGCAGAAGTGGCCGTTGAAGTGGCTGCCGATCTCGTCGCCGCGGGCGAGGGCCTCGTTGAGGTCCGCGATCACGAGCGGCACGGCTTCGGGAGGCGCCCAGGCGATCGACGAGATGCCGGGATCGTGGCCGGGGCCGACGTACGTGTCCTTCGTGGCCTCGCTCAGCAGGTAGGTGCCGGACAAGAAGCCGGTGAAGTGGAACGGGACCGCCTCTTGGACGGCGCGCCAGAACTCCCACTTCTCGTGCCAGCCGGCCCCGTCGAAGCTGGCCACCACGAACTGCGGGGGCTTCTCGCCCTTCGGCGTCTCGGTGATGGTGAAGCCGCTGGGCTGGGTCGCCACCTTCTTGCCGGGCGGGGTCGGGTACGGCACCGTCTTCGGCTTCGGGGTGGTGGTCGTGGTCGAGGTCGGGGTGGACGGCGGCGAGGAGGGTGTGGAGCCGTCCTTGCGCGCCGGGTCGCCACTGCTGGTGCATCCTCCCGAGAGCACCGTCAACGCAACCACGCCCGCAAGGAGCGTCCTCCACCTACGACGAGGTGAGAGCACGAGAGGCAACGCTACCGGGTCCGACCTGGCGTTCCGTGACATGACGGACACGTCACGGCCCTCGTTTCGAGCGGCCAGCGGGCCGTCGAGCCCACGACCGGCCGGGAGCTTCGGGGTCGCGGGTTCCTGGCCCGGGCGACCGGCGTCAGGCGAGGTGGGCCGCGAGGTGCGCGGCGAGGTCGTAGGGGACCTGGGCCATGAAGGCGTGCCCGCACCCCTCATAGGTGATCGGCATCGAGGCACCCCAGCGATCGGCGACGATCGCCGCGTTGGCGGGCGGGATGACGGCGTCGAGGGCACCGCAGGCCACGAGCGTCCTCGGGGCGCCGACCGGGACCGGGGGTGGGCTGGCCTCGTGCCAGGCGGTGATCGCCGCATCCTGCGCCTCGATCACCCCGTGGTCGAGCATCCCCCGCGCCTCGGCCACGAGCGGGCCGACCTGGGCGTCGAGCTCAGCGGCCACCTCAGGCGGGAACAGCAGCTCGAGCAGCCGGGTCGCCTGCTCGCGGTCGGTACCCGTCAGGTCGGTGAGGCGGGCCCAGACCGCCGGGTCGGTGCGGACTGCGCCCGGTCCCCCGCCATCGGTGCCGAGCAGCGCCAGGCCCGTGACCCGCTCGGGCGCCGTGGCGGTGAGCGCCTGGGCGATGAAGCCGCCCATGGACCAGCCGACCAACGGGAACGAGTCCAGCGAGAGGGCGGTGGCAAGGGCCAGCACGTCGTCGGCCATCGACGCGATCGACAGCGGCTCGCCATCGTCGCCCCAGGTCGAGGTGCCCATCCCGCGGTGGTCGGGGAGCACCACCTCGAAGCTGGCGGCCAGGGCGCCGAGGAAGTTCGGGTCCCAGTCGGCAGCCGTTCCGGCATAGCCGTTCACGAGCACGAGCGGCGGGCCCGAGCCCATGCTCCGCCAGCCGAGCTGGCGTCCTCCTCGCGCGACAGATCCTTGCGTGGTCGCTGCCACCGCTCCCCCTCCTCGCCTGCCCCTCGCAGACGGCGCTTCCCCGCACGCTACCGACGGCGCACGCCACGGGTGCGGACACCGGCCAGGTCAGCCGCCAGCGGCGCGCTTGCGGAGCCCGGTGTCGAGGCCGTCGCAGCGCTCGTGGAGGTCGTCGAGCACGTCGGCGGGGATCTCGGTCTGCTCGAGGGAGATCCGCACCGTGCCCCGGCGCTCGCCGGCCGCTCGCTCCATCTCGCCCCACGAGCAGCGCTCGGCCGCCTGCTCCCAGAAGGGGAGGTCCACGCCCAGGCGCCAGTGGCGGTCGATCTGGACGAGCGCCTGGACCGGGTCGGCACGCAGGTCGTCGTACTCGATCACCAGGGTCCGATCGGCCGCTGCGGGATCGTCGAGCCGCCGCTCCCAGGTGCCGAAGAACTTCTCGACGCGGTCGATGGTGCTGTCCAGCCGTCCCGGCTCCTCGAGGGTCCATTCGACGCCGTCTTTGCGCAGCAGCGAGCACGCCACCGTGAACGGGTCGCGGATGCTCAGCACCGTGTGGGCGCGCCGGTAGTCGACGATCCCCTGGGGCAGCGGTTCGTGCCCGTAGAGGAAGCGCACCGCCCCGAGCTCGCGGCTGCGGTCCTTCTCCAACGCCATGGCCAGGCCACGAGGGAGCGCCGGCCAGCCGTAGCGCGGGCCCTCGAACACCCACTCGTCGTCGCCGGCGGGAGTGCGGGCCGGCACCAGCTCGTAGCTCCCGCTCCCGCCGTTGGCGAGCGACAAGCCGCACTCGAGCATGGCGAACAGCCAGTTGGTGCCCGAACGGGGCAGCGTGCAGAGGTAGCGCCCGTTCGCGCGGGCAGAGCGGACCACCGCCCGCCCCCGCCGGATGTCGCGCCAGCTCAGGTGGTAGCTCCGGATGAGCTGCGCCGTGACCCGCCAGCTGCGCGGGTCGGTGTCGCCGTACCAGGTGTTCTGCTTCGGCGAGCGCAGCGAGCGGGCGTACGCGCGGAGGCCGGCCGCGCCAGGCTGCTGGATCCTGGCGTCGGGCGGGACGCGCATCAACGGTCGAGCCGCATCGAACGATCGCACCGGGCGCCGACGGCCAGCCCGTGACAGCTCGAGTGGCGGATCTGGGCGCGGTCCATCGGTGAAAGTCTACGCGACCGCTGGAGAAACGCCTGGACCGCTACCAGAGCCGGCGGCCGAGCAGCTCGGCGAGCTCCTCGTTGGGGCCGGCGTAGTAGTCCTCGAGGAGCCGGCGCGCCGCGGATGGGACGTCGGCCTCCTTCGTCTTGTTGCTGCGGGGCAGCTGCAGGCTCGGTGGTCCGTCGGGCAGCTCGAGGAACTGCAGGATCTCGCGGCACGTGGCTGCCGAGTCCTCGAAGAGGTCTTCCGAGCGCACGACCAGCACCTGCTCCCGGCCGAAGCGGTCGAAGTAGCGGGTCAGCTGCTCGGCGTAGCGCCCGCGGGCCTTGTACGCGTACCAGTCGCGGTCGGCGTTGGCCTTCTCTGCCGACCGGGGTGCGGCGGTGCGCTCCTCCTCCGCCTCGAACGCCTCCAGCATCTCGAGGTCCTCGCGCACGCCGCGCGAGCTCATCCGGTAGTTCGACAGCGCCCGCTCGACGGGGTTCCGGAGCAGGGCGATCATCTTCACCTCGGGGAGGACGGCGTGGATCCGCTCGGCCGCGTCGGGGTGGAAGAGGTAGCGAGGCGTGGTCTCGAACACCTTCCGGTCGCCTGGGCGCAACGGGAAGTGGCCCCGGTACCAGTCCAGCGGCGGCCGCAGCTCGGTGTCGAAGTAGTGGACCTCCTTGACGTTGCTCGGTGCCGTGCGCGGATGGGCGGCGAGGTAGTCGTGGAGGCTGGTGGTGCCGCCCTTCTGGGTCCCGATGACCAAGAAGTCCGGCAGCGGCCGGTAGCGCCCGGTGCGCGTCCGCAGGTCGCCGCGCATCCGCTGCGAGGTCTTCCGAGCGCGCTTCTGCACGCGCCGCACCGCCACCTTCGCCGACTGGACTCCTCCCATGGACGCTTTCTCCCACAGATCGCGCACGGGCGCAAAGCCGTCGTGCGGGTGCGGCTCCCGGGCGGCCCTCGGGCGGGGGCGCACGGTGCGGCGCGGGGGTACGGCGGGTGAACCTACGATCGGCGCCGGCCACGATCGCCACCTGAGAGGTGCTTTGCCGATGTCTCCGACCCGCCGAGAGTTCCTGGCCGGCGCGCTGGCGGCGGCTGGTGCCGTCACCATCGCCGGCTGCTCCAACGACTCGTCCTCCGATGGCGGCGCCGCCTCCACCACGACCCGGCCCAAGGCCTCGCCACCCGAGTCGTCGATCGCCCGGGTCTCCGAGCTCGGTGACCCGGCCCGCTCCGGGCTCGACCACATCATCGTCGTGATGATGGAGAACCGGTCCTTCGACCACTACCTCGGCTGGCTGCCGGGCGCGGACGGCAAGCAGTCGGGGCTGACGTTCGTCGACCAGCACGGCACCTCCTTCGACACGCACCGGCTCACCGACTTCCAGAACTGCGCCCACCCCGACCCCGACCACAGCTTCGACGGCGGACGCATCCAACTCGCCGACGGCGCGTGCGACGGCTTCTTGCGTTCGGGCGACAACGACGAGTTCGCCATCGGCTACTACACGAACGAGGACCTGCCGTTCACCGGCAAGGTCGCCTCGCACTGGTGCGCGCTCGACCGGTACTTCGCCGCCACCATGGCGGGGACCTACCCGAACCGCTTCTACCAGCACAGTGCGATGACGGACCGGACGCACAACTCGTTCGACATCGCCGCGATGCCCACGATCTGGGACCGCCTGGCGGCCAAGGGCGTGAGCGCCCGCTACTACTACTCCGACGTGCCGTTCATCGCCCTCTACGGCGGCAAGTACACGTCGATCTCCCAGCCGTTCGACGCCTTCCTCCAAGACGCCGAGAAGGGCACGCTGCCTGCGGTGTCGTTCATCGACCCGAAGTTCACCGACGAGGGCGCCGGCACCTCCGCCGACGACCATCCGCACGCGGACATCCGAGCCGGCCAGTGGTTCCTCGACCAGGTGTACCGGGCGGTCACCTTGGGGCCGAAGTGGGACAAGACGCTGGTGGTCGTGAACTACGACGAATGGGGCGGGTTCTACGACCACGTCGCCCCGGCCGAGGCACCCGACGCCACCCCAGCGGCCGGCACCGGCCTGCGGGGGTTCCGGGTGCCGACGATGATGTTCGGTCCATCCGTGCGGCGCGGCACGATCGGCCACGAGACCTACGACCACACCTCGATCCTGAAGATGATCGAGTGGCGCCACGACCTCGCCTCGCTGACGCCGAGGGACAAGGCGGCCCGCAACCTGGCCGAGATCCTCGACCTCAGCGCCAAGCCCGACACCGACGCCCCGCAGTGGAACGTCGCCGCCTTCGACCCGACAGCCTGCCCGCCCGAACCAGAAGACGAGCCGGCGACGACCACCACCACGATGTCCGCCCCGGCCGCGGGCTCCGGCGAAGGGGCGAGCGGCCCGACCCGCGCCGGTGAGGACCACTACGCCGAATGGCGCGGCATCCGCACGCTGGCCGACCGCCACCGCTTCCCCGGCGGCTTCGGCTTCTGACCGCTGGCACCTCGCCGTCCGCTGCCCTCAGGACCGCAGACGGCGGGTGCCATGGACCCCTCAGGCCGTGGTGGCCTGCCAGGTCGACGGGCACTTGCCGCCGGCCGCGTTGTTCTGGCTGGTGGTCCAGCCGGTCGGGTAGGCCTGGCCGTTGGGGACGAACTGGGTGCCCCATGCCGAGGCCTCGGTGGCATCGGCCGGGCCGCCGTGGAGCGGATCCCGGTAGGCGTAGCCGCCGTCTTGGAAGCCGGCCGCCTTCTCGAACTGCTGGTAGCACTGCGCCGGGACCTGGACGCCCTGGGTCGGGCCGTAGAGCCAGTAGTTGTAGTTCGCGTTGCCCGCCGAGTCGACGTAGTCCTGGATGTAGCGACGGGCGAAGTCCCAGCCCCACTGCGACCACTGCTGCGAGTGGACCTGCTCGTGGTGGAGGGTCCGGTCGTCGAAGGACTGCAGGCCGTAGGCGTCGTCGTTGGTCAAGAACAGGTTCCCGTAGGTCGTCCCGCCTCGCTGGCTGAGCAGGCCGTTGAGGTTGAACGAGATCGGGTTGCCCGCCCAGTCCCGGTACGGGTTGCCCCAGTCGTCGCGCAGGATGACCGTGCCCAGCGCGTCGTCCGAGCACCGCACCAAGAGCATGTAGTCCACGAAGCCGCAGCTCCCCAGGCCGGTCCCCGATCCCGGCGCCGACGTGTCGAGCGTCGCCAGCGCCGAGGTGGTGACGTAGATGTTGTCGAGGAACACCTCGTAGGGGCTGCTCAGGTTCACCGTGCCGCTCAGGACCGAACTGCGCAGCGCCTGCGGGACCGACGCGCTGAACTCGTCCTCGTAGCGGGCGAGGTACAGCATGAAGTCCGCGACCGCATGAGCGCAGTCCAGCTCCGACGAGGTCGCCGAGTAGTCCATCGGCACGTTCAGCCAGTGGCCGTTGACGTTCGAGCCCGGCCCGGTGCCGTCCTGGTGGCAGGTGGTCGGGATCCCCGTGTCCACAACCGTGCCGTTGATCTTCGTCACCGTGTAGTTCGTCGGATCAGCCGTTGCCGGAGCAGCGACCATCACGACCACGCCGGCGACCATGCAAGCCGCCAACGCACCGGCGCGCAGCACGGAGCTGCGCCTCTTCGATACCGCCATGGGTTCCCCCCTTTGTCCGCCGCCGCCCACCGTGAACGGCGTGCAGCAGGCACGGTAATCCCGAACGGCGAGACGTGCTGGCCAAACGGCCGACCGGCGATCAGGCCATCGGCCGTCGCCTCCGTCTGCTGCGACCACGTTTGCGACTGGTCGTCCAGGCTCAGCCGCACAGGGGACCGATGACCTCGGCTGGGAGATGGCGTGGAGCCCGGGAGCACGATCACCGATCAGACGATTCGGAGTGGGCGCAGAGGGACTCGAACCCCCGACATCTGCCTTGTAAGGGCAGCGCTCTAGCCAACTGAGCTATGCGCCCGGAACGTGGGCACGCTACTTGGCCTCGCTCCCCTGCCTCTACGGCGTTGAGCCCCGGCCGCGGATCAGCTGGGGAGGGGGCGGCGCCTTGTGACGACCATCATGCCGACATCCGCGGTTGCGATGAGGTGGCCGCCGGCGTCGTGGACCTTGCAGTCGATGACGATCATCTGGCGGCCATCGCGCACGACCTCGGCGCTGCCGGTGACCGTGTCGGTCCTCGGCTGGCCGAGGTAGCGGATGTGGATGTCGCTGGTGACGAGGGACTCGGTCTCGAGGTCGATCGTGCGGTGGCGCACGGCGGCCAGGGCCGACGTCAGGTCCACGAGGGTGGCCAGGGCGCCGCCGTGGAGGTTGTCGTTGACGCCGAACGACTCGGCCCGCACGGGCATGTCGACGCGGCTGATCGAGCCATCGGGCTCGGGGTGGACCTCGAAGCCGAGGAGGTTGTGCAGCGGGATGCCGCCCTCGGCGCCGCGGGGTGACGGCGCCGACGCCTCCGGTGTGCTCACGACGCCCGCTCGCGGATGGTGCAGCTGATCGGCAGCGAGTCCAGTCCCCGGATGAACAGCCGGCCGCCCCACATCGGGTCGCCCACGAGCTGCGGGTCCTCCAGCCGGGCGAGGAGCGAGTCGAACGCGATCTCGGCCTGGAGGCGGGCCAGGTGCGAACCGAGGCAGGCGTGGACGCCGGCGCCGAACTGGAGGTGCTGGTGCGCCTCGGGCCGGTCGACCACCACCTGGTCGGCGGTGCCGCCCCAGCGGTCGGGGTCGCGGTTGGCGGCGGCGGGGCTGGCATAGATGACCTCGCCAGCCGGCAGCTCCACGTCGCCCACCACGGTCGGCTGGGTGGTGATGCGGCGCATGAAGTGGTTGGGTCCGTCGTAGCGCAGGAGCTCGTGCACGGTGTTGCGGACGAGCGAACGGTTGGCCTGCACCTTGGCGAGCTGGTCGGGATGGCGCAGCAGCGCGAGGGTGCCCGCGCTGAGCAGCGAGGCGACCGGCTCGTGACCTGCCAGGTACAGGGTCACGAGCTGGGCGATGAGCTCGCTGTCGGTGAACGAGACGCCGTCGTCGTCGGCAGCGTGGACGAGCGCGGACATCAGGTCGTCGGCCGGTTCGGCGCGCTTGCGGGCGGCTTGGGCGGTCAGGTACTCGTGCATCTCGTCGAGCGCGGCCATGCACTCGTCTCGTTCGGACCCGCTCATCACCGGGTCCACCGTCTTCGCCACCTGCTGCGAGAGGTAGCGGAACCGAGCGTGGTCCTCGTCAGGCACGCCGAGCATCTCGGAGAAGATCTCGACGGGCAGCGGGTAGGCGAACTCGGCGGTGAGGTCGAGCTCGATGACGCCGCTCCCCCGCTCCTCCCGCAGCTGGTCGAGGGCGCCCTCGATGCGGGCCTCCACCCGCTGTCGCAGCCGCTCGATCTCGCTGGGCCGGAACGGCTCGGACATCAGCTTGCGGACCCGGGCGTGGTCCGGGTCGTCCATGAGCACGATCGTCTCCGAGGCGCGGGACCGCTCGGCCAGGCGCTCGAGCTCCATGATGGTGAGGGGGTTGGGCGTCGCCTTGGTGATCTCGCTCGAGATCGACCGGTCCCGCAGCAGCTTCGACACGTCGTCGAAGCGGGTCACGACCCAGCCGTGCAGCAGCGCCGAACGGTGCACCGGATCGCCGGCGCGCAGGCGCGCGTACTGGTCGTACGGGTCGTCGACGAACCCGTCTTCGAACGGGTCGAACACCGCCGGCCTGCCCACACCCACGTCGGTCATCGCTGCTTCCCCTGTGCCGTTCACCTGGCCGGACGATGGTGGTCTACCACCCGGGGTGCCCGTGAGCTGACGATCCGTCAGGTCACGGGGCCAGCCTGCCGGGACTCCCCGGCCGGCACATGGGGCGAACGGCGCGGCTCGGCCCCGGAGGTGACGAAGGGCCGGCGTGCCCTCCGCACGCCGGCCCCTCACGACATCGGCTGGTCTACCAGGAACATGAGGGCGGTGTCAGCGAATCTTTCGGACACGGGCGAGCCGCAGCACTCGGCCAGCCTGCACCGCGACGTCTGGTGCGGGCGACCGGCCGGTGGCTGCTCCTCCCGTCAGCCACCGGCCGCCGCGTCCTGCCCTCCCCGCAGGACGGGTAGGCGGCGCCGCCCGCGCCCGGCGCGATCCACGGGCGGCACCACGATCAGGAACCGAGCGGATCCGTGCTCACGAGGTAGATCCAGGACTCGAGGGTCTGAAGCGTGCTGCACGACGGGTCGGTCCGACCCAGCGCCGTCGGCTCGCTGCTCTGCGAGTAGCGGCCGACGAAGGCCTTCACCTCGCCGTTCTCGACCCAGACCGGTGTGAGGTCCCGAGCCGGGTTGGAGCGAGGCCGGCCGGTTGAGGGGGCCGTCCACGCCCCTTGCCGGGGCTGAACGCACCAGGTGGCGCCCCGGACGCAGATCGTCGTGGACGATCCGCCACCTGGGTGGGCACCGGCGGTACCGTTTCGCTTCCCACCGGGTAGGTCGCCCGGGTGCGAGAGGAAGGAGCTCGATGGCCATCGGATCCTCGATCGACGGCCGTGACGCGGTCCTCCGCGAGCGCCTCCGCTCCCTGAGCGACCTCCCCCTGCTCTCCGATGGCGAAGAGCTGGTGGCCGCCGCCACCATCGCCGACGGGCGCGATGCGGAGAACGAGCTCGCCGCCCTCGGCAGCCAGCCGAACATCGACCTCACGACAGCGGCCGAGCTCATGGAGCGGGTGCGCCGGGGCGAAGCGGCCCGCGACCTGCTGGTCGGATCCACCCGCCGCCTCGTGGTGTCGCTCGCCCGCCGCCACCCCAGCACGCCCGAGGTCACCCTCGCCCTCCTCGATGCGGGCGACGAGGCCGTCGGCCGAGCAGCCGACCGCTACGACCCCACCGGCGGCCTGCCCTTCAGCTCGTTCGCCCGCTGGTGGGTCGAGCGGGCCATGCGCGAAGTCGACCGCCACCCGTCGCAGGGCCGTGCCGAGAACCCGTCACCGGCAGACCCGGTGCTGCTCACCGCGCTCGGCCACCTCCACCGCGAGGACACGCGCGTCGTCGAGCTGCGCCTCGGCCTCCACGGCGGCCCCGCCCTCTCCGACCAGGACACCGCACGGGTGCTCGGCATCGACACCGATGCCGAGCACGAGCGCGAGCAGCGGGCGGTCGCCAAGCTGCGCCACCCCTGCACCCCGGGCGATCTCACCCACCTGCGCTCGCTCTGACCGGCGCGACCCGTCGCCGACCGGCTGCACCGAGCGGCCGGGTCGGCGTTCAGCCCGGGACAGCACGCAGCACCGGGTCCGACAGCGAGCCGGCCGTGAGACCGGTGCGGCCCGCCACGCCGATCTTGCGGTAGACGGCGCCCACGTGGTTCTCGACCGTCCTGGGGCTCATGGACAGCTGACCGGCGATGTCGCGGTTGGTGAGACCGGTGACGGCGAGGCGGGCGACGTGCACCTCGGTGGGATTGAGCAGTTCGTCCGCCGGCCGGTTCCGGTCGAGCGACCCACCGGCCAGCTCGTCCTCGGCCCGCCGACGGAGACCGGTGGCGCCGGCGAACCCGAACACCTCGACGGCACGCTCCAGGTGGCGGCGGGCCTCGGCGCGGCGCTTGGCGCGCGGCAGCCATGCGCCCCCAGGTCGACTCAGCGATGCCCAGGGCGATCTTGTTGCCGGTCGAGGCAAAGGCATCGCGGGCGGCCTCGAAGTGCCCGCCCCGAACGGCCGAAGATCGCGGACAGACCAGGTTGCCGGGGTGCGAGAGACACAGCGAGGGCGAGCGGTCGGGGTGGTTCGCCGTCCGGCAACGCTACCGGTCGAGCGACTCGACCCCGATCGGTGGCGCCGACACCGCCGGGCCGGGCCGGGCGAGGGCGAGCAGCGCCGTGACGGTCTCGTGCTGGAGCTCCGGGAGCGCGTCGCGGGGAAACCACCTCGTCTCGAGGATCTCGGGCGACTGCGGCGAGGCCATGGCAGGGTCGACGCCCGACGGCACCTTCGCCCGGTAGACGACGTCCACCCGCTGCGGGTCCGCGTCGATGACCACCCGCGGCTCGCCGACCAGATCGACCACCAGGCCGACCTCCTCGAAGACCTCGCGGCGAGCGCCGTCCGCCGCCTCCTCGCCCCGCTGCAGGAGACCGCCAGGGACCCCCCAGCGCTTGCGGTACGCCTGGCGCACCAGCAGCACCGCACCGTCATCTCGTTCGATGAAGCACATGGCCCCCACCGTGAAGGACGGTGCCACGGTGCGCACGATGCGGCGGCGGAGCCAGGTGGGCATCCGCTGGTACAGCCGCAGCAGCAAGAGGTGGAGCCGGTCGCGCACCTGTGGATCCTACGAGAGGAGGCTCCGTCTGAGATGGTCGGTTCAGCGGGCGCCGTGCACGGGGTGGAGGGCCAGCAGTGCCGCCTGCAGCTCCTGCGTCGCCCCGGCGACGGGCGTGCGGCGGTCGGCGTGCTCGAGCGTCAGCAGGTCGCGCCCCGCGGCGTCGACGACCTCGACCCCGGCCTCCCGGCAGATCAGCAGCGCACCGAGGTAGTCCCACACCCCGAGCTCGTCGGTGGTGGCATCGAGGTAGCCATCGAGGGTGCCGTCGGCCACGGCGCACAGGTCGAGCGCGGTCGCACCGAACGCCCGGTACTGCGCCCAGCCGCCGTGACCGGCCGGAACGCCGTTGATCCCGATGATCGCCTCGCCGATCTCTCGGCACCCCGACGGCCGGATCGGGGTGCCGTCTCGAGTGGAGCCCTGGCCCCGGATGGCGAGGTAGCGGACGCTGTGGCGCAGATCGGTGACCACCGCGACCAGCGGCCCCTGGGCATCGACCGCGCACAGGCTGGTGGCCCACCACCCCATCCGGCGGGAGGCGTTGGTGGAGCCGTCGAGCGGATCGACCACCACCGTCACCGGCCGGGCCGGGTCGGTCCGGCCGCTCTCCTCGCTCACCACGCCGAGCCCGGCGTCGGTGAGGGTCGCGACCGCAGCGGCGTCGGCGGCGAGGTCGCTGTGGTGCTGGCCAGCCCGTTCGCCCGTCTCCCCCCAGTCGATGGTCGCGGCCAGCGCCGCCTCGATCGCGTCGGCCGCCTCGGTGAGCGCGCCGAGCACGACGAGGGGATCCACGGAGTCGCCGGCCATGCGCTCCGACGGTAGCGGCAGTGGGGCGGTGCCGGGTCGACGTGGCAGGCTGGTCGTCCCGCTTCCCACCCAGTCAGGAGCTGCTGTGGCGGTCATCGATGTCGCCGGTTTCGTCGCCGACCTCAAGGACCACGCGGTCGACCACGGGTTCCACGTCCACGACGAGCGCCACTTCGTGGAGACGTACTCGCTGCGCCAAGCCTGGGAGGTCGACCTCCACCCCGAGGACGCCTGCGGGGGTCCGCTCGACCTGCACCTGGCCCTGGAGGTCGACCCCCGCATCCTGCTCGGCTTCGAGGACCGCATGCTGGAGGTGCCCGAGGGCTCCGA
>Ga0182745_1001756_pt1 | contig 20311 bp, 20 predicted proteins | sample eDN3rd30CKraftBY_FD_128523 | JGI IMG/M metagenome (GOLD analysis project Ga0182745, IMG submission 128523) | Enriched backyard soil microbial communities from Emeryville, California, USA - eDNA 3rd pass 30_C Kraft BY (version 2) (version 2) | ecosystem: Environmental > Terrestrial > Soil >...
GGATGGCTGTACTGCCCACCCGAGACGATCTGCTGGAGCTGGGCGGCGCCGACCTCCTCGAGCTTCGCCGCCATCTCGAGCAGCGTGCGCTCCTGCGTCTCGACCGACCAGTCGCCGGGGACGAACGTGTCGGCCATCTCGGCGTACTCGACGTTGGCCACGGGAAGCGGCGCGGTCCAGTCGATGAAGTTGCGGTTCAGGTCGACGTTGTCCTCGTTGACCCGCCGCACCCACGAGAAGCCGTACGGGTTGAGGGCGTGGATGAACACGAGTCCCGGGCCGTCCCCGCCACCGGTGCTGCCATCGGCGAGCAGCCGCAGGTGCTGGGTCTGGAGGGCGGAGCCGAGGTAGCCCTCGACGCCGTGGGTCCCCGACACGACGACCACGACGTCGTCGGCGTCGGCCGGACCGTGCTCGGCGACGTCGATGGCCAGCTCCTCGTCGTCGATCCCCCGCAGGGGGTGCACCGCCGACGTGATCCGGGCGCCAGCGGCCTCAGCGGCCTCCAGGAACGCAGCCCGGGCCTCGCGGTACGAACGGGGGAGGAGATCGCCGTCAGCCATGGAACGAAGTCTTGCAGGGACGATGGCAAGGCGTTCAGGGCCGGCGGCGGACGAGGATGACGCCGTCGAGCAGGCAGCCGTGCTGGCCGTCGGGACCGGTCGCCTCTCGCTCGACGTCGCCGTTTCGGACGACCTCCCAATCGACTGGATCCAGGGCCAGCTCGGCCAGCTCCTCGTCGGTGGTGGGGAAGACGTGGTCGTGGTGGTCGGACCAGGGCGGGGCGGCGGCATGGCTCACCGAGAGGAGGACGCCGCCGGGGGCGACGAGGTCTGCGGCCCGGCGCAGCAAGGCGACGCGGGGGAAGTGGATCGGCGATTGGAAGAACTGGGCCGACACCAGGTCGTAAGCGCCGGCGGGGAACGTCGCGGTGAGGTCGTGGCGCTCCCACGTGATGCCGGCGGCGCCCACCGCCTCGGCTCGGGCGGTGCCCCGGTCGAGCGCCACCTGCGAGACGTCGACGGCCGTGACCGTCCATCCGTGCTCAGCCAGCCAGAGGGCGTCGCCGCCTTCGCCGCAGCCCAGGTCCAGCGCCCGGCCTGCGGGCATGGGCTCGACGATGGCGGCCATCACCGGATTGACCTTCCCGCTCCAGATCTGGTCCTTCTGCGAGTACCGCTCCTCCCAGAACTCGACCGTCTCGTTCGTCGCCGTCTCATCTGCGTCCATCGTCGAACCTCCTGGGATCAGGCTGGGCCCGACGGCCGGCGACGGCAACACGACGTGCCAGCGGGGCAAACGCTTGCCGATCCGGCAAACCCGGTCAGCAGTCGGACCGCGCGAGCCCACCGCTCCCGTCGGTGGCGCGCCCCTCCTCAGGCCGTCGCCGCCTCGCCGGTCGCCGTGAACCGTGCTGGTCGCCACCGCCTCACCCAGTCGAACCTCGCCGACGGGCTCGAAGGGGCGAGGGAGGGGTGACGGTGGGTCCACTGAGCAGGAGCGCCGGCGCGATGAGTAGTGGCTGCTCTCGCCGGGGCCTGGCGGCGGGCGGATGCTCGTCGGCATGAACCGAACCCGTCTCTTCTGCGCTGCGCTGGCCCTCTCCGCGCTCGCCGTCACCGCCCCGATCCTCACCCCGCCGGCCTCGGCCTACGCCACCTACCAGACGACCATCATCGCCCGAGCCACCGACTCGAACGGGGCCCAGTACCCCGGCGGGACCACCGCCGCCCGCCTCTCGGCCGACGGCCGGTGGCTGGCGTTCAGCCGCCCCGGCACCGGCGGCAGCTACCGCAAGAGCCTCATCAGCGGCGAGACCACACTCATCTCGCTGAACCGTGCCGGTCAGCCGGCCAACGCCGCCTCCACGATCGAGGGCATCAGCGCCGACGGCAGCATCGTCTTGTTCAGCACCACGGCCACCAACCTGGGCCTCGGGCCCGCGACCGCCCGGGACCTCTACGTCCGCAACATCAGCGATGGCGTGACCGATCGAGCCAACCTGACGGGGAACGACGGCAGCCAGGTCGCCGTCAAGGCCGGAGAGGCGTCGCTGAGCGACGACGGGTCCTACGTCGGCTTCGCCACCACCACGAACCACGTGTGGGTGCGCTCCCCCTCGAGCCACTACTCCGAACAGGTCGACGTGCTGGACAAGGGCCAGGTGCCCAACGGCAGCTCCGGCCAGCCGAGCCTGAGCACCGACGGCCGCTACGTCACGTTCACCAGCTACGCCAGCAACCTCGTGGTCAACGACACCAACTTCGTCCCTGACGTGTTCCAGCTGGACCGCCAGTCGCATCTGATCATCCGGGTCAGCCTCAGCGACACCGAGGTCGCCCCCAACAGCGGGAGCACCGAGCCGTCGGTCAGCGGCGACGGTCGGTACGTGGCGTTCACCTCCGACGCGACCAACATCGTCACCGGCGACACCAACAACACCAAGGACGTGTTCGTCCGGGACATCATCGGCGGGACCACCCGGCGCATCAGCGTGAGGACCGGCGGTGCCCAGGCCAACGGCGAGTCGACCCACCCCGACATCGACGCGGCCGGCGGCTCCGTCGCCTTCGAGTCCACGGCCGACGACCTCGACCTCTCCGTGTCGAAGAACGCCAAGACCGACGTCTACCGCCGCGAGCTGTCTGGCAACCTGACCAAGCAGATCGGCAACGATGGGTACACCAACACCGACCAGGGGGCGACGGGCGCGTCGCTCGCGTCGAACGGATCCGTCGCCTTCACCTCGGCCAGCACCAACCTGCTGCAAGGCGACACCAACGGGGCCGCCGATGCGTTCGTCCAGGGGTACCAGCCCCTTGGGCCCTTCGCCGGGTTCGGGCCCATGGCCTCGATGCTCCACGCCGACTTCGGCATCAGCGCGGCGAAGAACGCCACGGTGCAGGCCGACCTCCAGAACGGGCGGGTCACCCCCGGCCACCTCATCGTCCGCTCCGCCCACGACCCCGTTTGGGCCCAGCACCGCGAGCCCGTCGCCCGCCTCTACCAGGCCTTCTTCCACCGGGTGCCGGACCTGAACGGACTGAACTACTGGGTGAAGAAGCGTCGAGGCGGCACCAAGCTCAGCGTCATCGCCGCCTCCTTCGCGGGGTCGAACGAGTTCAAGACGGCGTACGGCAAGGTCGACAGCAGCACCTTCGTCACCCTCGTCTACGGCAACGTCCTCCAGCGCAAGCCCGACGCCCCCGGCCTCGCTCACTGGGTGGCCAAGATGAACAGCGGCATGAGCCGCGGCGACGTGATGGTGGCCTTCTCGGAGAGCAACGAAGGGAAGCGGTTCCTCGCCCCCGAGGTCGACGCCACCCTGATGGGCCTCGGGATGCTCCACGCCATGCCGCCCAAGGCGCTCTGGAAGCAGGTCGCCGACGCGAGCCGGGACCACCACATGTCGGAGTGGGGTGCGCTCACCTACCTGAACAGCGCCGAGTTCGTCCAGCTCGTCAACACGTAGCCGGCGTCGTCCTGCCCGCCCTGCCCGAATCCCCCGGGCAGGGGAGGGCAGGCGGGTCTACCGTCGAGACCGCGACCCCCGAGGGCGGGGTCCCCTCCGAAAGGCGCACCCATGCTCGCTGCTGATGTCGGATCCGGTGACGTCCTCGTGACCCTGCTGTGGTTCACGATGCTGGTCATCTGGGTGTACCTGCTGATCATCGTGGCCACGGACCTGTTCCGCAGCCGCGATCTCAGCGGTGTCGCCAAGTTCCTCTGGCTGCTCTTCATCGTCGTGTTGCCCTACGTCGGGATCTTCGCCTACCTGATCGTCCGCGGGCACGAGATGCACGACCACGCCGTGGCCGATGCCCAGGCCGCTGACCACGCTGCCCAGGCCTACATCCGCCAGGCCGCCGCCGGTGCCGGCGTCGGCATCGCCGGCGAGCTCGAGCGCCTGGCCGACCTCCGCGACAGCGGCGCCATCACCGGCGCCGAGTTCCAGAAGCGCAAGGCCCAGCTCCTCGAGCGCTGACCGCCTCCCGGACCGACGACTCGACAGTCCAGAGGGCGTCTACGCCTACGCCCTCGACCCGTCGACCGCCGCGGCACGGTGGGCCGCTCCGAGGACCTGGGCGGCGAGTCCTCCCCGGACTGACGACCCTGGTCAGGCGAAGGGGTCGGCCACGACGTTCCAGCGCTCGATGACGGGCGTCTCCCGCTCGTTGCCGAGGACGCTGACGCTCGCCGGGTCCAGCACGAGGCTCTGACCGGCGACGGCGTCGAGCCCGCACCACCGGGCACCGAGGATGCGCAGCAGGTGGGCGTGGGCGAAGACGAGGACCACGGGATCGCCGTCGCCGGCACGGAGGTCGGCGATCACGCCGTCGACGCGCGCCGCCACCGACGCCAGCGGCTCGGCGCCGGCGATCGGGTGGGTCCACACCGACCACAGGGGGTCGAGGTCCTCGCGGATCTCCGCCGTGGTCCGGCCCTCGGCATCGCCGTAGTCCCACTCGAGGAGGCGGTCGTCGGCCTCGGCCTGGTCGCCGAACCCGGCCAGCGCGCAGGTCTCCGTCGCCCGCGACAGCGGGCTGGTCAGCACCCGATCGGGTCGGAGGCCGGCGAGGACCGGCGCCAGCGCCGAGGCCTGGGCGCGCCCTTCGTCGGTGAGCGGGACGTCGGTGCGTCCGGTGTGGCGCCGCGCGGTGCTCCACGCCGTGGCGCCGTGGCGGACGAGGACGATCATCCCGTCACCCTCCCACGCCCGGCGGACGGGTCACCCACTCCCGTCAGAGGTTGCGGTCGAGGAGGTCGAGGACCCGGTCCCAGTGGCGCTCGGAGGCCTCCGGGTGGTGGCGGGGTCCGGGCGGGGCGAAGCCGTGCTGGGCGTCGGTCTCCACGTCGAGCGTGTAGGTGATGCCGGCCTCTTCGAGGGCGGCGACCAGCTGCTCGCGCTGCTCCGTCGGCGCCGTCGGATCCGGATCGCACCAGGCGAGGTGGATCTCGGCCGCCACCGAGTCCAGCCCGAGGTGCGGCGAGTCGTCGCCGTCGCGCACCAGCCAGGCGCCGTGGATGGAGGCCGCGGCGGCGACGCGGCCGGGCATCGCCCGGGCCACGGAGATCGCCATGCCGCCGCTCATGCAGAAGCCGATGACCCCCACCGGGCCGTCACCCGCTGCAGGGTCCTCCGCCGCGGCGGCGAGGAGGGCCTCGGCATCGCTGACGATGTTGGTGGGCGTGATCTGGCCCATCAGCTCCCGGCGCTTGTGGGCGTCCTCGTCGCTCATGCCCAGCTCCTGGAACGGACCGCCCCGGTAGTAGAGGTACGGCAGCATCACGTAGTACCCGGAGCTGGCCAGGCGAGCCGCCATCTCCCGCAGCGCCGGCCGGATGCCCGGCGCGTCCATCAGGTAGAGGACGACCGGGTGCGGCCCGCCCTCCTCCGGGTGGAACAGGAACGTGGGCAGCTCACCCTCCGGGGTGGTGACGGTGATCTCGCGCTCGATCATGTGAGGAGTCTCCCAGCCCGCGGCTCGATTGCCACCCATCGGGACCAGCCGCCGAGCCTGCCCCCGGGTCAGCGGTCGACGAGCTCGATCGAGGGGTAGTCCCACGTGCCGTCGAGGATCGGCTGCTGCGGGAGGTACAGCCGCATGATCAGCGTGAACGGGCCATCGGGGGTCGGCAGCCAGTTGGCGTCGCCGCCCTCGGGCCGGTCGTGGGCGAGGACGACCTCGATCGAGCCGTCGTCGCCGGCCACCAGCCCCGGCGTGTCGCCCGAGAGCGAGTACCGGTCGATCTCGTTGGGAGCGAAGTACAGGTCCTCGCCGTAGACGGTGAGCGACCAGAAGGCGTCGACCGGCGGGAGGTCGTCGCCGTCGAAACGGATCCGGTAGGTCTTGGATCCGTCGAGCGCCTTGCCGTCGGACGCCTCGACGGCTCGCGGGTAGACCGCCTCCTCGGCCGGCACCGGGCCCCAGAAGTACCGGGCGATCACGGCCTGGTCGCGGAGGCTCATCCGGTCGTCGGCCTGGCCGAGGTCCAGGTTCACCGCCCACCCGTTCACCAGGTCGATCGAGCCGGCGAACCCCTCGGCCAGACCGGCCAGGCCCTCGTCGACGGCCTTCTCCAGCTCGGGCACCCGATCGGGGCGTTCGGTCGTCGGGTACCTCCCGGCGCCCACCAGCCCGCCGGCCGCGGCGAACGCCGCGGTCTGCGCCGGGGTGACCGGACCGTCGGTGCCGAGGAGCGAGCCGACCTCGTCGAAGAAGGCAGCGCCGTTGGTGCCCACCTCCTGCGGCGCCCCGAACGGCTCGCCGAGGGTTGCGCCCGGGCCCCGGTACGAGGGGTCGGGCTCGGTGAGCGGCAGCATCGTGATCGAACGGGCGACGTCGGCCGCGGCGGCGACGTCGTCGGGGTCCTCGGTGGCCCGGATCCGCCCGAGGACGAACACGTGCGACGTCGGGCTGTCGATGCGGGTCACGCCGTCGGGCACGTCGACGTCGGCACCGTCCAGCGCGATGGCCCAGCGGCCCGCTCGGCCACCGGTCTCCCGCGTCCCGAGGAGGGCCAGCCCGCCCATCCACGCATCGAGGATCTGGATCACGTGGTAGCGGTCGTCGATGTCGGGGAGCGTGAGGAGCTGGGGCGCGAACGCCACGTCGAGGACGGCGATCACGTAGAGCGTGTCGTGGTCGGGCGCCACGACGAACGTCGAGTCGGCGTTCGACAGCGCCTTCGTGGGGAACAGGCGGTTCACGCCCACGAGCCCGGCGAACGTCTGCATCGTGCGCATCGTCACCACGAGGGGGACCCCGGCGTAGAACGCCTCCACCAGCCCATCGGCCTCGCTGAGCTCGGTCGTGGCGGTCGATGCGGGGGTGCTCGTGGCGGCACCGTCGCTGCTGCTGTCGTCGGAGCTGCACCCGGTGAGGCCGAGGAGCACGAGGGACCCGGCGACCGCGCCGCTGCCAGCGAGGAAGCGCCGCCGGCCGATCGCGGTGACGGGATCTCGGTCGAGGTCGCTCCGGTGCACCGCACGATCGTGCCAGCTGGCTCGTGGCGGGGTGCCGCGACCCGGCCGATCCGACGGGGTGGCTCCCCGCGCCCCCGACGTACGCTGCGCGCCATGACGAGCGCGGGCACCCAGGACCACACCTTCGAGCTGGCCGACGGGCGCACGCTCGCCTACCTCGACCTCGGCGAGCCTGGCGGACGGCTCGTCGTCAGCAACCACGGCGGGCTCAGCTCCCGGCTCGACGTGCTGCCGGCCGACGACGCCGCCCGCGCCGCCGGCATCCGCCTGATCAGCCCCGATCGCCCCGGCATCGGCGGCTCGACCCGCCAGCCCGGGCGCACCCTGCTCGACTGGCCGGGCGACGTGGCCCAGCTCGCCGACCACCTGGGTGCCGAGCGGTTCTCCCTGATGGGCTGGTCGCTCGGCGGCCCCTACGCCGCGGCCTGCGCCTACGCCCTGGCGGACCGAGTGGCCAGCCTGGCCCTCATCGCCAGCCCGATCCCGAGCACGTGGGCCGACGAGGGCGACCACCTCAACCGCATGGACCGCACCCTCCTCGAGCTGTCCGGTCGAGCGGCGCTGGCCGACCGGGCCGTGTTCACCCTCATGCGCGCCGCGGCCCACCGGGCGCCGAAGGCGTTCGCCAAGCAGTCCGGCGCCACCGGCGACCTGGCCACCGAGCTGCCCGCCGCCGTGGCCGAGGGGCTGGCCGACACCGCCGGCGTCGTCGACGACTACCGCGTGTTCGGCGCACCGTGGGGCTTCGAGCCATCGGACCTCGCCAGGCCGGTCCGCCTCTGGCAGGGCGATGCCGATGAGCTGGTGCCGCCGTCGTGGGCCGGTCGGCTGGCTGACGCCATCCCCGGCGCCGAGCTGACCGTGGTGCCCGGTGCGTCGCACTTCCTCTGGTACGACCACTGGACGGAGATCTTCGAGCAGCTCGCCCTGCCGACCTGATCAGGTGACGGCCGCCTGGACCGCCTGCACCACGATCGCCGCGACCAGGGCCGGGACGGCGATGGGGAGCACCAGCCGGGCGTAGCGGCGGAGGCCGACGTCGATGCCCTCGTCGCGGGCGATGCGGAGCCAGAGGAGGTTGGCCAGCGCGCCCAGCGGGAGGAGCACGGCGCCCACGTTGACGCCGAGCAGCCACGCCCAGGTGCCGTCGGTCGGGCGGGTGGCACCGTCCACCACCAGCAGCGTCGCCGGGATGTTGTTCACGACGTTGGCCGTGACCGCGGCCAACGCCGTGACCCCCGCGGCGGCGAACGGGCCGGTCGCGTCCCGCAGCGGGTCGAGCAGGTCCGACGACACGAACGCACCGACGGCGGCCGCCACCGCGCCGACCGCCGCCGCCGTGCCGATGGGGACGTCGCGCCACGGGAAGCGGCGCACGCCGGCCACCAGGACCAGGTCGGCGGCGAGCACCACCATCCACGGCGCGACGCCGAAGCTCGGGCCGGCCGTGACACCGACCAGGATCGCCAGCACGAGGGGAGTGCCGAGCCGCAGCGGGCGCCGATCCACCTCGCCGTCGACCGCCGCCAGCCGGGTCGGGTGGATGCGGCGGTAGGCGATCCAGCCGATGGACGCCGCGGCCAGGCTGGGCAGCCCGAGGTGGCCGAGCACGTCGCCGACGCTGAGATCGAGCTGCTCGGCGGCGATGAGCGTGGTCAGGTTGGAGATGGGCAGCACCGACGACGCGAAGGCCGCCAGGAGCAGCGGGATCAGCGCGAGCGGAACCGGGTCCACCCCCGACCGCCGGGCCAGCCGCACGTACAGCGGCGTGAGCAAGACGACGGTCGTGTCGAGGTTGAGCGCCACCGTGGTGGCCGCGGCGAGGGCCCACAGCGCCAAGACGGGGATCTGGCCGAACCGCTCGGCGAGGAGCCCGGCCACCGAGTCGAAGAACCCGAGCCCGTCGAGCAGAGCAGCGAGGGGCACGCCGACGAGGAGGAACGCCAGCGCCGGCGCGACGGTCGCGAGCGCATCGCCGGCCTGGTCCATCGCCGCCATGGTGCCCGATGCACCCCCACCCCACTCCCACCGCCCGCCGGATCGAGCCGAACGTCGTAGGTCAGAGCACCGAGATGGTCGATCTCGCCGACGACGTTCCGGGGGTCACGACCCCACCCACACGAACTTCGTAGGCCAGCGTGCGGGAAGGGGCGATCTGACCTACGACGTTCGCATCCCGTCTGGGCGACCGAACCGGGGTCAGCCGCCGCCAGGGAGGTCGACGAAGTTGGGCTTGCGGCCCTCGGCGAAGGCGGCGAAGGCCTCGAGGTTGGCCGGGCTGCCCAGGAGCTCGACGAAGGCGTCGTTCTCGCGCTGGCGAGCCGCCTCGATCTGCGGGCGCAGCGGCTCGGTGATGACCCGCTTGCAGGCGACCAGGCTGGAGATCGGGAGGGCGGCGAGGTGCTCGGCGTGCTGGCGAGCGGCTCCCAGCAGCTCGTCGGGCTCGGTGAGCTTCCAGACCAGGCCCATCTCCTTGGCCTCGGCGGCGGAGATCCACTCGGAGCTGAGGAGCATCCACGTGGCGTTCTGGCGGCCGACCAGCTGCGGGAAGAGGAGGCTCGATGCCGCCTCGGGGGCCACGGCCAGGCTGGTGAACGGGCACTTGAGCTTGGCGGCGGTGCTCATGAAGACGAGGTCGGCGAAGCCGAGGATCGTCGCCCCGATGCCGAGGCCCAACCCGTTGACGGCGATGACGAGCGGCTTGGGGAAGTCGGTGAGCGCGTCGATCAGCCCCAAGAACCCGTGCTCGCCCTCGACGAAGTCGTCGGGCTCCATCACCCGAGCCGCCATCTCGACGAGGTCGGTGCCGGCGCAGAACGCCCGGCCGGCGCCGGTGAGGAGCACGACGGCGACATTCGGGTCCGCTGCGGCCTCGAGGAGCCCGTTGGCGAGCGCGTCGTAGAGCGCTTCGTTGCAGGCGTTGAGCGCGCCGGGCCGGTTGAGCGTGAGGGTGCGGACCCGTGCCTCGTCGTGCACGAGGACCGGCGCTTCGGCCCGGTCCGGCTCGGTGGTCATGGCGAGGCTCCCGTTCGTCGGCCACATCTGACGACCCGTCAGATGTGCGACGCATGTTGCCCGCCCCGCCAAGCCGGTGCCACTTCCATCCGCCCGAGCGGCCACGACCCCGCCGAGGGGCGGAGGCGTCCACGCTCGACCGGGAGCAAAACACGAGCGGCCCGCCCGGAGGCGGGTCGCTCGTCAGAGCCGTGGTGATCCAGGTGGATCAGGCCGGGCAGCCGCCGCCGGGATCCGCCCGGCCGCTGAGGCGCCAGGGAGCCCAGCCGTCCTTGTAGGCCTTGTAGTTCTTGTCCGAGAGGAGCTTGGCAGCCTCGGCGTTCTTGTACGGGTCCTTCATCTCGGAGAAGTCGTACCCGAGCTCGTTCTTGATCCACGTCTTGTGGAGCGGCATCAGCTGGAAGAGGCCGGTGGCACCGCTGCTGCGGTTCACGGCGTCGGGCTGCATGCCGGACTCGCGCTGAGCGATCCGCTCGGCGCACTTGGCGTTGCCACCCCAGTACTGGGCGATGGCGTCCTTCGCCTGCATCTCAGGCGTACAAGCGGTGGTAGCGAAGGCGAGCCCGACGACGGCGACGAGGCCGATGGACAGGTGGATCGCCTTGCGGCTCCGGCGCACCTTCGACTGCGGCTCCTGAGGAGCTGCGGTCTCGGTGAGGGCGGGGCTGGTCACGTTGGGGGACTCCTTGATCGGCGGACCCGGTCCCACGGGAGTGGACGCTGGCACCTGCCGGAGCAGGTGGGCGTTGCCTTCGCTTCGACGGGAGGGATCCCGGGTCGACGAGGGCGACGGGCTTTCGGTCGGGCGACAGACTGTCGCATCCGTAACGGAAATGCAACACGAGCCACCTGGTTGTGACAATCGACCCGGAGCGTTCACCGACGAGCGGTTCGTCGCCATCGTCGGGTGGGGCGCCCGTCACCCGTTCGGACCAGGGGTTTCGCGCGCCCAGGCGCCGAGATCGGTCCTCCCTCGATGGCCCCCGGACGCTCACGAACGCCACCGGAAACCGGCGTGCTCAGCCGCGACGAGCACAACGAGCACGACGCGACCGGCGGCGTCAGCCCGCCAGCCACGGAGTCGTGGGCCGGACGCGCAGGACCCCGGCCCGAGGGCCGGGGTCCTGTTCAGCGGAGAGGGTGGGATTTGAACCCACGGACGAGTTACCCCGTCACCTCCTTAGCAGGGAGGCCCGATCGACCAGACTCCGGCACCTCTCCGTGTTGCGTCCGAGATCGTACACAGCTGAGCGCGCCCGCCCCGCCTACGATGCCGAGCGGAGCGGTGGCAGAGCGGACGATTGCACCGGTCTTGAAAACCGGCGACCCGCAAGGGTTCGAGGGTTCGAATCCCTCCCGCTCCGCCAATGGGTTTCTCGGGTCGCCGAGGTGAAGCGAAACGGCGTGGAGCTCGCCAAGCCCCCTTACCCGAGTCAGGCAGGCTTGGGGAGGCTCAGCACCGCCACGTCGCGGGGGAAGGTCGGCGCGCCGATGAGCCGGTGATCATCGGTGAGCAGCGGAGCGCCGAGGTGCTCGGCCAGCACCACGTAGACCGCGTCCGCCATCGAGATGTTGTGACGGAGCTTCCACGCGGCATCGGCCAGCGGAGGCACCGAGGCTTGGCGCAGGTGCCAGCGCCGCAACCGCTCCCGTGCCTCGTTCGCCTGGTCCTCGGTGATGACCCGCTCCACCAGCAGCCGACGCCGAACCCCGCCGAGGACCTCCACGGTGAAGTGCTCGGGCACCCACGCCTCGGCTCCGCCCGGTACCAGCTTGGCGAGCGCCTGACCCCGCCTGGTGTTGAGCACGATCTCGACGCCCGCCGAAGCGTCGATGACGACCCGGCTCACCCGTTCTCGTCGCGAAGCGCCCTCACCGCTTCCGCTCCGTGGACCGTCTCAAGCTCCGGCTCCGTCGAGAGCAGCTCGTCCAAGAACTCGCGCAACCGCTCCGGCGAGCAATCCTCGTCGGGGTTGGTCACCACGATCACCGGATCGGTCGGCAGCTCGGAAGCTCGGCGGGCCATGGCCGCAAGCCTACCGACGCCACCTCCACCGATGGGCTCGGAGCACCCCGAAGCCGCCCTTGCGCCGATGCGTTGCTCCCGCGGTTGCTCCCGCGCGCATCGGCACCGCAGGTCACAGGCTCAGGACCGGAATCACTCCCGCTCCGCCAAGACGCCGTAGCCACGTACCTCCGTGTACTCCCGGGCGTTCCTTGTCGCAGATCGCGAGGCCCTGATCGAGGAGCGCTTCGACCTGCTTCGGGACGAGGGCGTCGCAAATCGAAGGTTGCGCGGTTGCCGCACCTTCGAACCGAACCCGACCGACGACGACAACGGTGTCATGCGGATCGGTCACGAACGAACACCTCGATGCCCCTCGGATGGGAGCGGGTTGGGTCAGGTTCGAGCCCTCGGTCAACCCGATGGAGGGGGCGGGCCGATCCAGGTGAGGACGTGGAGGTGGTGGATCACGGTGCTGTCTCGCTCACAGCCCTCCGTGCCGACGGGGAGGTGCTCGGTGAGGTCGAGGTCGTAGGCGCCGACGTGCTCGAAGCCGGCACGCTCGTAGAGGCGGGCGGCGGCCGCCAGGTTGTCGGCCATGTCGAGGACCGGGCGGCGGCCGAGGGCCCCGGCGGCGGCGACCGCGGTGGCCAGGAGCGCCGCACCTGTCCCCGATCGGTGGGCCCGCTCGTGGACCACCAGGCGGCGGACGGCGACGAGCTCGTCGACGCGCTGGCCGGTGGCCTCGATCCACTGGTCCGTGGCGGCGTCTCCGGGTTCGGCATCGGTCAGGACCACGTGGCCCACCACCTGGCCGCCGGCGTCGGGATCGGTGGCGACCCAGGCGTCGACCACGTCGGAGGCCGCACCCCACGCCGCCATGTCATCGAGGAGGATCACGGGGTAGGCATCGCTGTGGTGCGTGGCGGTGAGCAGCTCACCGACGGCGGCGAGGTCGGCAGCGGTGCGAGGTCGGATCGGGAACGCCATCGGGCCAGGCTCGCCCACCACGACCGCGCACCGCGAGTCCGATCCCGCGAGCTCGCCCACCGACCTGCCGATCCGGCGGGTGCTCCCGTCGAGGTGCACCCGCAGCGTCCGGTCCGCCCGGTGTCAGATCGGAGGGTGGTGATCGGTCACACGCGACGCGCCGGAGGCGGCGGTTCGCGAGGATGCACGCATGGACGACGCCGTGACCGCGCTCGGTCGGCAGCAAGCCGAGCTGGCGGACCACGTGGCCGCCGCGCCCGCCGCCGATCTCGAGCGTTCCTCGCGGTGCGACGGGTGGTCGGTGGCCGACGTGCTGCTCCACCTCGCGCAGACCAACGAGATGGCGGTGGCCAGCATCGAAGGCCGGCTCCCGGAGTTCATCGACGAGGTCGCATCGGCCATCCCCCAGACCGGCAGCATCGACGACTGGGCCGGCGCGCTCGTCGACCTGGAGCGCAGCACGCCCGAGGCGGCCCGCGACCGCTGGCTCGCCAGCGCCGAGGCCCAGCTCGCCGCGTTCGAGGGTTGCGACGATGCCGCCCGCGTGCGGTGGGTCGCCGGCGAGCTGGCAGCCCGAACCCTCGCCACCACCCGCCTCACCGAGACGTGGATCCACACGGTCGACATCGCCGTGGCGTTCGGGCCGCCGCCCCCGCCCACCGACCGGCTCTGGCACACGGCCCGGCTCACCTGGCGGACGGTGCCCTACGCGCTCGGCCAGGAGGGGATCTCGGCAGCTGGCCCCGTCGTGTTCTCGCTCGACGCACCCGACCGATCCACCTGGACCTTCGGCGAACCCGCCGATGCCGCCACCACCATCACCGGCTCGGCACTCGACCTCTGCACGGTCGCGGGCCAGCGGGGATCGGCGGCGGGCACCTCGCTCCACGGCGAGGGACCCGACGCCGACGACGTGCTGCGCCTCATGCGCACGTTCGCCTGACGATGCCATCGTCTAGCGCCGGGCTCCTGCTCCACCGCACCGGGCTCGACGGCCTCGAGGTCCTGCTCGTGCACCCCGGCGGCCCGTTCTGGGCGAACAAGGACGAAGGTGCCTGGTCGATCCCGAAGGGCGAGCACGATGACGGTGACGACCCGCACGCGTGCGCGCTGCGGGAGTTCGAAGAGGAGCTGGGCTCGCCCCCACCCCCGGCCGACGAGCCCGACCGGGACCTCGGCGAGGTGCGGTTGAAGAGCGGCAAGCGGGTCCGGGCGTTCACCCGCGCCGGCACGCTCGACGTCGACGAGATCACGAGCAACACCTTCGAGGTGGAGTGGCCGCCTCGGTCCGGGCGGCGTCAGACGTTCCCCGAGGTCGATCGGGCGGGCTGGTTCCCGGTCGACGAGGCCCGCCGCAAGCTCAACCCCGCCCAGGCCGAGCTGGTCGACCGCCTCCTCACCGCCCTCGCCTGATCCGGCTGAGCCGGGCTGAGCCCGCCGCGCGTCAGCGGGTGTCGAGGTAGGCGACCAGCGCCGCCAGCTGCTCCGGAGTGAGCTCGATCGAGCCGCCCTCGCCGTCGCCGTGGGCCCGGAGCAGGGACGCCAGGTCGGGCGCGCGCCCGTCGTGGCCGTAGGGCGCCCGACCCCGCACGGCGCGCAGCGGGGGCGTGACGACCGCCGGCAGGTCGCCGTCGGCCACCGTCGAGGGGGACAGCACGTGGTGCGGCTTCCCGTCGGTCCCGGCGTCGCCGGCGTGGCACGACGTGCAGCCCAGCTCGGTCAGCAGGGCATCACCCTCCTGCCGGGCCTTCGCCGTCTGGTCGACGCCACCGGTCGGACGCGCTGGCGGCGCGCTCACCTCGGCCATGTAGGCGCTGATCGCCGCCGTGTCCACGAGCAGGCCGTCGCCACCGAGCAGCTGCTGGATCGTCGAGAGGGCGAGGTCGTCGCTGCTCGTGAACTCGCCGTTCCAGTGGAGCGGTTTCACCTCGGTGTCGACCTGCCAGGCCGGCGGGGTGCGGCGGACCTTGCGCTCGATGCTGCGCGTGGCGGCATCGGCGCTCTCGATCCGCCAGCTGAGCCCGTCTTCGCCCGCGGACGGGTGGCACGAACCGCACGTCACCACGCCGAACGGGGTCAGGTGGGTGTCGGTGGCATCGTTGAACATGCGCCGGCCCTCCTGGGCGAGCGGCGTCAAGTACTGGTCCTCGACCTTCCGCCGCCCGACGGCCACCGGCTCGGTCCGCTCGATGGCATCGCCGGCCTGCACCGAAGCGGCGTCGACGGGCAGGTCGAGCTCGGCGATCTGGTGGTCGAACCCGACGTCGACGTAGGCGGTCCGGCCGTCGGCGTCGAGCACGATCCCCCGCGCTCCCTCTCCCACGTCGAACGCGGCGACGGTCGTCGACCGCGACGACTCGGGTCCGCCGTCGCAGCGGACGACCGACACCGAGTGGCTGAACTCGCCGACGACCCAGACCAGGTCGCTGGCGGGGGACGCGGCGACGGCGACGGGCCCGCTCAGCCGCCGAGGCTCGTCCTCGAGCGACGAGAACCGGGCCCCGCACCCCCCGGCGAGCGCCGGCTCGAGACGAGCCCGGCCGTCCTTCGGGCTCCCGTAGGTGGACCCGGCCTCGATCTCCGCCTTCGACAGCTTCCGCTCGTTGTCCACCACCTGGTACACGCCGATCGGGCCACGGGGCCCGGTGTCGAGCGCCGTCAACGACGATGCCGTCCGCTCGCCGTCCACCCAGGCCCGGCGCGCCGACGTCGGCCTGAGGTCGAGAGGTCCGCCGGTCCCCGAGGCGGCCGCAGACGCCAGCTCGGTGGCATCGAAGGCGAGCAGCCGCCCGTCGCCCGCCGTCGTCACCGTGAGGGTGCCGCCGTCGCGGACGATCCCGGTCGGGCGGCCCGCCAACGCCACGGTGCCCGCGGTGCGCTCCTTCGCCAGATCGACCACCGCGAGCTGGTCGTCGGTCGGGCAGGTGGCCACCGCCAGGTCCCGAGTCCCCGCGACGCCCGCGGGCACGGTCACCACCGAGCGCGACCCGCCGCACGGGATCGCGATCTCCGTCGGCCCCGCGCCACCGCCACCGCGGTTGCGCCCGTCGAGGACCGTCAGGTTCGCGCTCTGCGCCGCCGTGACCACCAGGCGATCGCCGAGCACCGTCAGCTCACGCGGCTGGCCTCCGACCGGGATCTGTCGGACGGGCTCCAGCGTCTCGGGATCGGCTTCGACCACGCGGTCGTCATCGGGCGACGTGAGCCAGAGGCGATCACCGCCGGTGGACCAGGCGATGGTGCTCGACCGCGAGACGCCGGTCGCGGTCGTGCCGGCTGGACCGGCGGCATCGTCACCCGAACGCAGGGCGACGGCGGCGGCCACGCCGACCGCCGCCACGATGGCGAGGGCCGGCAGCCCCCAGGTCAGCCGCCGACGGGCCGGCCGAGGGGCATCGCCCTCCGACGTCAATGGACCCCGGGCGGGAGGACGATGGCGAACTCGGCGGTCACCGGCTGCACCGCGCACGTCAGGTCGTAGCCGCCGATCGGGATCATGACCGGGTCGCCCTCGTCGGGCTGCGGGTCGTTGGGGTCGGCGTTGCCGTCGATGTCCATGAACCCGAGGATCTGGTAGCTGCCGGCGGGGAGGTCGACGCCCAGCGGGTACGCCTTGCTCGGCCCGTCGACCACGTCGACGTCCTGCTCCTTGATCGCGGCGACCTCCGTCGCCCCCTCGATGGGCCCGGTGATCTTCACGTCGCTGGCCTTGTAGACCGAGCCGTAGACGTCGCCCTTCAGGGGTGCCTTGAGGTCCGAGCCGCGGACGGTGGTCGACGGCTGGAACGTGATCTGCAGCTCGCCCTCGTCGGCCTCCTTCGAGCCCAGCTTCTTGCACGACGGGGGCGGGGCATCCCAGTCGTCGGGCACCTCGACCTTGCCGGTGTAGGGCACGAAGGGCAGGTCGACCAGCTCCTTCGCCGGCGACTCGATGGAGTAGGCGATCTGCGACGTGCCGTCCTTGCCCTGGGCGATGACCTCGACCACGCCGCCGCCGTCAGGGTCGTCGTAGTAGAAGGGCACCTCCCACGGGGTCGACGAGCCGGACTTGGCCTTCTCCTGCGCAGCGGTGTTGTCGGCCATGCGGAACACGGTCTGCATGAACTCCTCGCCGGCGATGAGCGAGGCCGGTGCCTTGGCCACGGGGACCCGGCGACCGTCGACGGTGATCACGTCGAACCCGACCGATACGCGGTCCTGGTCGAGCTCGGGGGTCACGGTGAGGCGCAGCCAGTTGTGCGGCACCAGCTCGAAGTCCTTGAAGTTCTGGCCCTTCCCCGCCGAGGTGCCGTACGCCCGGTTGGCGAAGAAGTCGAACTGGTCGCGGTCGACATCGAACCAGACCAGCCCGTACACGGTCTCGTAGGGCTTGCCCTCCGTCGCCGCCTGGTTGATCTTGTCGGGCAGGAGCGAGGTGGTGGGTCCCTGCGCCTGGATCTCGAGGTTGGAACCGGTCGCGGGGTCGTAGACGACGCCGACGGTGACCTTGCCGCCCTGCGCCGACCGAGACCGGTACTCGATGCGCCACGGCGCCAGCCCGTTCGGATCCTCCTTCGCCACCTTGTCGGTCTGCACGAGCGCGGCGTCGACGGCATCGATGAAGGTCTTGCCCGTCCCGGTGGAGGCGGGGACGCTGGCGACGGTGCGGGTCGGGGGCTCGGCGCCGGTGGTGTCCATGGTGACGGTGAGGGCGACCTCGTCGTCGGCCTCGGGGTGCTCGGCCGACGAGAGGTGCAGGCCGGATCCGACCTCCAGGTCCTTCAGGTAGGTGCCGCTCGCCGCGTCCTCGCCGAAGAGCTGCGACGAGATCCGATCGAACGCGGTCCGGTCGGTGGGGATCTGCGTGGTGAGCCCGACGTACTCGGTGGGCGAGGTCGGACCGCGCAGCGCGACCGTCTCGGCCGCGGCCCCCTCCTTCGCCTTGGCGGTGGTGTCGTCGGTGGACGCCGTCGTCCCGGCATCGGAGCTGCATCCCGCCACGAGCAGCACCGCCGCCACCGCAAGCCAACGCTTCGTTCGCACCTTCAGCCCCCCGGCGTTCCATTGTCCGCTGCCCCTGCAGCCAGGTGGAACGCTACCCCACCGCCTCCCGGCGACCACCGGCGACGTGGGCGGCGGATCGGGCCCGTACGCTCGCCCTCGTGACCACCCCCGGCGAGGCTCCGATCAGCGACGACGAGGCGATGGCCCGGGCGCTCGAGCTCGCCCGCGGCGCGGCCGCCGCCGGGGAGGTGCCGGTCGGCGCCGTGGTGCTGCTCGACGGCCGCATCGTCGCCGAGCGAGCCAACGAGCGGGAGGCCAGCGGCGACCCCACCGCCCACGCCGAGGTGCTGGCCATCCGCGACGCCGCTTCCGCCCTCAGCGATCGGCGCCTCCGAGATGCCACGCTCGTCGTCACGTTGGAGCCGTGCCCGCTGTGTGCCGGGGCCGTGTGGGCCGCCCAGGTCGGCCGGGTGGTGTTCGGTGCCGCCGACCTGAAGGCCGGAGCGATGGGTTCGCTCTACAACCTGGCCGTCGACCAGCGCCTCAACCACACCACCGAGGTGGTGGCCGGGGTCCAGGCCGAGGCGGCGGCCGAGCTCTTGACCTCGTTCTTCGCCGCCCGGCGCTGAGCGCGTCGCGCCTGGTCAGCCGGTTGATCGCCGATCCGCTGTGGGGACTCGCACCGCCTCGCGGCTAATGTCGGAGCCGGAGGGCTGCCAGAGCGGACGAATGGGACGGTCTCGAAAACCGTTGTGGCTGCAAGGTCACCGTGGGTTCAAATCCCACGCCCTCCGCCACCAGGAGCGGCCCGGGCCCAGCGCCCGGGCCGCTTCGCGTCGGGGCCGCCGCATCACTGCTCCCGATGAGCGGCACGATGGATCGTCGCTGGACGTTCGGTCTGCGGTCTGGCTTGATGGCAGGCCATGCCTCCCGCACGCAAGAGCTCCGCCAAGGTCAAAGATCCCGAGATGGTGCTGCTGGGCAAGCGGCTCCGGGATCTCCGCCTGGAGCGCGACCTCACCCAGGAGATGCTGGCCAATGCTGCCGGCCTGCACTGGACCTACATCGGCCAGATCGAGCGGGGCGAGCGGAACCTGACGGCCAAGAACATCCTCCGCCTCGAACGGGGCCTCGGCATCGGACCGGGCACGTGGTTCGCCACCACGTTCGACGGGGTCAGTCCGTCGACCACCGGCTGACGACGTCGCCGTCGCGCACGACGCAGACGCCCACCTCGTGGGAGCCGTCATCGACCTGCTGGGCGTAGATCTCGACCCCGGTCGTGCGGCCCTCCGGCCCGTCCACCCGCACCAGCACCGAACCGGTCCTGCTCCTCGCGTCGAGCACGATCCGCTCGACGCCCTGCTCGTCGACCACGGCCAGCCGCCGCGTCCGGAGCCGCTCCTCGACGCTGGCGCGCACCATCGCCACCTCGAGCTCGAGCGTGGCGAGCCGCGCCGCCAGTTCGTCGATGCGCTCGGAGTCGGGCCCCGTCATCGCGGCATGACACCACAGGTCCGAGGCGAAGGGCGAGCGATGCTCCTCATCTGAACCCACCGTCGCACGACCATCCCCGACACTCCGTTCGCTCGATCCCGAATCCGCCGGGTGGGGTGTCCAGGCGCACGAGGCTCTAAGCCTACTCGTATAGTCCGGTCGGTGCCCGAAGAGGTCGGCCACCGGGCCAGAAGCCGACGAAACGGTGTGACGCCGCCGGAAAACGACAAGGGAGCACCCGGAGGCGGGCGGCGGGATGCCCGGCTCCGGGTGCTCCCATCACGCTGTGAAGGCCCGGCGGGATGGGCCTCCTCAGCGGAGCTCGGCGTCGATCAGGCGTCGGCGGCGACGGGGGCGAGGACGGCCTCGACCTCGAGGATGACCTTGATCTTGTCACCGACGACGACGCCGCCACCATCCATGGGGATCTCGAAGTCGACACCGAACTCCTTGCGGGAGATCTCGGTCTCGGCGGAGAAGCCGGAGCGGGTGCCGCCCCACGGGTCGGGGTGGACGCCGTTGAACTCGAGGTCGAGGACGACGGACTTGGTCACGCCCTTGATGGTGAGGTCGCCGGTGACCTTGAAGTCGCTGCCCGCGGGCTCGACCGAGGTGGAGGTGAAGGTCAGCTTCGGGTGGTTCTCCACCTCGAAGAAGTCGGCCGACTTGAGGTGGCCGTCGCGCTGCTCGTCGCGGGTGTTGATCGAGGACAGGTCGACCTCGGCGGTGACCGAGGACTCGAGGGGGTCCTCGCCGATGGTGATGGTGCCTTCGAAGGTCTCGAAGTTTCCCTTGACCTTCGACACCATCAGGTGGCGCACCGAGAAGCCGAC
>Ga0182745_1001757_pt1 | contig 20309 bp, 18 predicted proteins | sample eDN3rd30CKraftBY_FD_128523 | JGI IMG/M metagenome (GOLD analysis project Ga0182745, IMG submission 128523) | Enriched backyard soil microbial communities from Emeryville, California, USA - eDNA 3rd pass 30_C Kraft BY (version 2) (version 2) | ecosystem: Environmental > Terrestrial > Soil >...
CAGCGTCTGGCGGAACCGCAACGAATTTCTCTGCGGCCGCGAACAGATTGTCGCGTTCCTCCAGCGGAAATGGAGCCGGGAGCTTGACTACCGGCTGATCAAGGAACTCTGGGTGGCGGACGGGGCTCGCATTGCCGTCCGTTTCGCCTATGAATGGCATGATGATTCTGGTCTCTGGTATCGGTCCTACGGCAATGAGAACTGGGAGTTCACCGAGACCGGCCTCATGTGCCGCCGGATCGCCAGTATCAACGATTTGCCGATCAAGGAATCGGACCGGAAATACCACTGGCCGCTCGGACGTCGCCCCGATGATCACCCGGGTCTCTCGGAACTCGGGCTGTGAGGAGCCGGGACACGCCAGATTTACTCAGCTGTCATCGTTTCAGAATTTCTCCGAAAAGCGACAAGCCAGCAATTGGGGAGACCGGAATCATGCTCGTTGCGTATGCAGATTGCACCACCTGTTTCTCTGGTCTTGTCCGTTTTTCACGGCAATTCCCAATGCTTGCGAAAATGCGCATTCGAAGAATTCGTCAGAACACGACTTCCATTCTCATTCCGGGAATGATCACGGTGTCCAACGACTGCGTGCTCGGTTGCCTGAACCGATTTCAACCAGATTTGAGACTGTAAGTCCTGAGCATGGTTGTATTCGCTCAGAGCAGCAACTCTGATCGGACAAAACTTTCCAGAGTTCATATCGAGACTGAATGTATTGACGGAACAGGCCACGTATCTCTGCTCGCGAATCGGCGGGTAGGAGATCCAGCCGCAGTAACGCCCGCCGTGCCAATCGCATTCACCTCTTCGACAATCAGCTGTCTGCGTGATTCGTACCTTGCATAAGCACTGGAAAACGTGAACGCGATCAGAAGTCCCAGCAAACTCAAGATGGCGGCATCTGCCGTGCTGGTGGAGAGGTCATGACCATGAATATTGCGGACACGGCATCCGAGTCGATGTCCCCATTTTCCGCTGGTGACGATCGCCAGGAACAAGACAACACAGCAACCCAGCGAAATCCAGAACGAAGACATTGCAGGCCATTCCACAAAAACAATCATGAGCTCACGGAGTCATCGAAATTGACGGTGGACTTTCTCCCCGTTGAGAGGAAGATCTACTGAGCCTCCTTCCCAAAGAGCCGGTTCCAATCCTGCTTCATCTCAACGACAATCCAGTTTCGTAGAGCCGCTTCATCCAGAGCCTTATCCAGCCGCCCGATATGCGAGTGACGGTCATAAGCGTATTCCCGTTCCGCATCCGTATGGTGAACAATCAGGCCAAATCGAGGACCGCTGGCCAGAGTCGTCCATTGCAGCATCTGCAAGTCTCCATCCGAATTTCCGAAAGCCATGACCGGACGACGACCAATGTGAAGTTCGATATTCTCCGGCTTTCCGGGACCGTCGTCGATGGAATTGATTTCCGGCAGTCGAACCAGGACCGGCCCTGCGTCCCGTAGCTCAAATTTTGTCTTGATGCTGCTGCCGATCACCTGCTCGGGAGGGATTCCATAGGTCTGCTCGGCAAACACCCGCATGAATTCCACCCCGCCACCGGAGACAATGAATGTCTTATACTCGTTTTCCCGCAGATAAGAGAGAATCTCCAGCATCGGCTGGTAGACCATTTCTGTGTAGAGCCGTCCGGTCTTGGGATGCCGTGCTGTCGTGATCCAGTTCCGGACGATGGTGTTGAATTCGTCCGAGGTCATGCCCGCATGAGTCACAGCGATGATTTTGGCGATTCCCTTTTCCCCTTGTGCAGCGACTCTTTGCAGATCTCCCGCCAGAACGCTTTTGAAAGGTTCCGTCTCTTTCCATTCGGGATGTTGGGGGGCGAGTTCCCTGATTCGATCCAAGGCAAACAGCAGTTGGAAATAGGCGGGCTGTTCGCACCAGAGCGTGCCGTCGTTGTCAAAAACAGCAATGCGATCACCAACAGGGATGAAATCGTTTCCACCTTCCGTGGTCGTTCTTTTGACGAACTCCAGAATGGCAGATTTCGCTGATCCTTCATTCCAGGACGGCAAGGGATCAGCAGCCCGGACAGGGTTCACGACAAACAGAGAAATGATCACGATCATCGCAGCAAACGACACATTTCGCATGGACGCTGTCCTGAATGGGTTTGAATGATGATGCCAGAAAGGATGATGTTGAAAAAAATAACACGGACCGTCTCCAGTGAAACGGTCCGCGACGTTCGAATTCCATGAGAAGAAATCAGTTTCCGGACGGAAGCGGGATGCTGAATCCCTCCTTCTTCAGGTGCTCGCGAACATTCTGCAAGCGTTGATACTGCTGAATGGTAATCGGTCCTGTGTAGACTTCGCTCTGCATTTTACGAGGCGGATAATCGATGTAAGTCTTCATCAGCTTGGCGATTTCCGCATTAAATGTCACGAGCGTCCAGGTTCGCTCCGTATAGTTGTTCATGAAGATGTCGTAGCGTTCCTGCGGGTCCTGCCAGAGATCGAAAATCTGGGGAACAGTCGCGACGTATTTGTCAGGGCCTTTCCAGCCGAGATTCGTATCGACGGCCAGTCCTCCGGTGGCTTGCCCGTTATCCCCTCGCAGATTGAAGACGGCCTTGTAGTTTCCGACGCGAACGGCTCCGGGACTCAGTTCATTCTCAGTAAAGTACGCCCACATTTTGCGGGCGGACTTTCCGGCTCCTGTCAGGACGGGGGTCATGTCGTGGCTGTCGAAAATGATCGGCTCTCCGTCTCGATCCTTTTCAGGAAGATTGGCACCTGCTGTTGAGACGAAGGTCGCCATGAGATCCAGACCGCCAACGATATCGTGGTTCCGAATGCCCGGCTTGATTTTTCCCGGCCAGATGGCAATGGCAGGAACCCGATTTCCTCCTTCGCGAACGGTCCCCTTGGTCCCCCGAAATGGAGTGTATCCCGCATCCGGGTACACATCCTGCCAGGCTCCGTTATCGGTCGTATAGAAAACCAGCGTGTTTTGATCCAGCTTCAGTTCACGGAGCTTGTCCATGATCCTCCCGATTCGCGTATCGAGTTCCACAACGGAATCGGCATACTTCGACTTTGAAAGGGACTTATGTTCGAACTCCGGAGCGGGAAGATTCGGCTGATGCACCTTCATGAAGTTGATGTTGATGAAGAATGGCTGCTCTTTGTTTTTGGCGGCTTCTTCCAGAAATTTGAGTCCAGCCGCTTCCACATATTTGTCCATGAACGGAATGCCGACGACACCTTTCTCCGGAGTGTCGACATATTGTCCATTGACCTTCCAGTTCTCTTTGGCGGGTTGACCAGCCACGCCTGAGAGAGAGCCTTTCGTCACATCATTAAACATCTTGCGGAGTTCCGGGGCCATGTCCGGGAACCAGGTCGGATCACCATAGGTGTAGGCATTGCAGTGATACAGGAAGCAATGTTCCATCACGTCGTAACCCTGTGCGTTCGGAAGTGCATAGTCCGCTTCGCCCAGATGCCACTTGCCTGTAAAGTAGGTCTTATAACCCGCCGCTTTCAGAACGGAGCCCAGCGTCCACTCTGCTTTGGGCAACCCTCCTCCCTGTCCCTGAAAGGCCACGGTCGTCATCCCGCTCCGATTTGGAATACGACCTGTCTGCATTGCCGCTCGCCCCGGCGTGCAACTGGGCTGAGCATAAAATGAGAAGAATGTCATCCCCTCTGCCGCCATCCGATCAATATTCGGCGTCGGCATCCCCCGTCCTTCACCACCACCATACGGCCCCAGGTCACCATATCCGGTGTCGTCTGACACGATGAACAGGATGTTCGGCTTCGGAGTTTGTGCCTGTGCCTGAGTACAGACAATCACTGCGGCAATTCCGGATAGGACCGGAAGACAGGATTTCATCATCAGTTGAAGTCTTTTCATTGATGGTTCCTTTGAGGAGCCCGCTGAGTGGGCAGTTGACAGAAGGGTTCCGGTTGAAATTTTCGAAGAGAAGACATGTTCGGTTCCATTGGATGTGATTGTACCGCCACACCAGCCGCAATATCATGCAGCGGACGTTCTCATTTCAGCTCATTTTCCGTCGATGCCGATCTCAACGATGCAGACTGAACTCTTCGATGCTCAGATGCTGGCTCCCCTTGTTCAGTACCTGGATCGGAATGGGGCCCGTGTCGAAGCCTTCTTTGATCGGGCGCGCATTCCAGGAGAACTCGTCGCCGAGGGGGGCTGGGTTACCAAGAAGCAGGCATACAATTTCACCTACGACATTGTGAAACGCTCCGGGTTTCCGGGAGCGATCTTTACGGCTTATCTGGACTTTCAGTTCGACCATCTTGGTCCGGTGGCCCAGGCGATGAAAGCCTGCAAGACGGTGAAAGAAGCATTGGAAGTGGGGACACGATTGGGTAGCCTGGCCTATGAGGGGAACGAATACTTTCTGGAAGCCGATGGGGCGACAACATGGTTCTGTTACCTGGAACCCAAAGTGATCACCGAGGGACAAACCTTCATCAATGACATGACGCTTACGGTCTATCATCACTTGATTCGGGCTGTTACAGAAGAAGACTGGCGACCGGAAAAAATGTGCTTTCGGCAGGAGTTGGTCGATCGTCATCGGACTGTGGAGCGGTTTGAAGACTGTCACGCCGGCGTCCACCCCGCGTATTCAGCGATTGCGTTTCCCACGGAGTTCCTTTCACGGCGATCCCCTTGGCAAAATCATCCCTCTGGGGCGGAAAAAACCTGGAATTTCGGCCCGGAAGGAAGTGAGCCGGTCATCGAACGTCTCTACCGCCTCCTCGCATCCCAATTTTCCTACCGCAAGCTGCCCAAGCTGGACGAGACCGCCATGCTCTTTGATGTCAGCCCGGCCACGCTGAAGCGAGAATTGCAATCCGCTGGAATGAGTTATCGTCGCTTACTCGATCGCCTGCGTTTCGATACGGCCTGCGACATGTTGTCCGACCCTCAGTTGACGATCCGGGACATCGCCCAGGAACTGGGATACTCAGGTCCAAACAACTTCGTCCGCAGTTTTCATCGTATGACCGGCCAGACACCGGGAAGATACCGGCAGCAACACATAAACTCGGAAGTGGATGGCTGAACGTGTTAACGAGTTCTTTATCGCCCATGCTCCACGAATTCTCTTCGGGATTGATCTGGTCCGGCCCCCACACGAATGTCGCTGTCCCTCAATGGGAAATGGCCGAAATGTTGCTTCAGAAACTGCATCTGGAATATCCGGAGATCCATTGTCCGTGCCAAGAGGAATATCGAAAGCAGTTGGATCGGACAGTCTGATAGCGGCCTCCGATTACACCGAGGCGATAGACTGGATTGGTGCGTCCCAACAGGCCAGACTTCAAGGATTTCCTTCGTTTGGGGAAGTCGCGCGACACCGCGTCTGGTTCGCTTTCTTAAGACTTGCGGGAGAACAGGACATCATGGATGCGTATCCGACCATTAACAGCGCTGGAGCAGTGTGCCGGGGGCTGAAGATCAGTTTCGCGTAAGTCGTCATGCGGGTGGCCGACGTCACGATGGAGGAAATTCGCCGACTCGACGCGGGGCACTGGTTTGATCCCAGGTTCACTGTCAGGGCATCGAGAGACCTTTTTTGAGTTGACATAAAGACGACGGCGATTCCGCCCTCGGAACGATTTGGTATATATAGATCCGATGATTTTCCAAAACTTCTACTCGCAAATTGATGTCGATGAGGGTGGCGGAGTTTTGGGCTCCCTTGGTTCGAGCAATCCTTAACCAGCTCAAAAAATTGTGGGACACTAACGAGGTGATGCCATGCGAACTCTCAACATTCCAGTGAGTACGTTTCTTGTTGTCGTCGCCTTGCTGGCGGCCCTTGGCCTGGATTCCGCGCGTGCAGCCGACGGCAAGCTCACCGCCGCCGAGGCCAGGGAGATCGCCCAGAAGGGCTATGTCTTCGGCCTGCCGTTGGTCTACACGACATTGCAGGCGGATGTGATGACCAACGTCTCCAAACCCGAAGGCGGGCGAGCACCATTCAATCAGTTCGATCATCACCGCGATTTTCCAGATGCGAAGAACAACAAGATCGTGGGAATGAATCTCGACACGCTCTACTCCTTGGTGAATCTCGATCTGACGAGCGAGCCGATGGTACTCGTCGTGCCGCCGATGGAGGGGAAGCGGTGGTGGATCATGCAGGTGATCGATGCGTGGAACGACGTGCCGGCCGCGCCGGGTTCGCGTACGCATGGTGACAAAGGGGGCATGTTCCTGCTTGTCGGACCGAACTTCAAGAAGGGAGAGATTCCGGCGAGCCTGGAGGTGGTGCGTTGCGACACGAGCATTTGCATGCTGGGTGGGCGGACGTATGTCAGCGGGCCGGACGACTTGCCCGCCGTTCACAAGATCCAGGACGAGTATCAGTTGATCCCGCTATCGAAGTGGCACGGGCCGGGGACGAGGTACACGCCGCCAGCGAGTGTGCCGGTCAAGCCGGGCATTGACGCGAAGACATCAGTGCCCGCACAGATTTTCAAGCTGTCGGCCGAGCAGTTCTTCAACGCTCTCGCGGCACAGTTGGTGAACAATCCCGCCCGCCTGGCGGACGCACCGATCATGGAAAATCTCTTGAAGCTCGGCATCAAGCCCGGCGCGGTGTTCAGGATGGATACCTTTGATGCGGACACGCAAAAGGCAATCGAGGAAGGCATTGCCGCCGGGCAGAAAGCGATCCGCGAGGAAGAATCGAAAATGGGTGAGATGGTCAACGGCTGGCAGCTCGCTCGCGACCTCGGACGTTACGGCACGAAGTACACTTACCGCGCCGCGTGGACGTTCTTCGCCGTGGGAGGCAACGTGATCGAAGATGCGCTCTATCCGTTCGGGCTGGTCGATGCCGATGGCAAGCGATTCGACGGTGCGAATAATTACGTGCTGCGTTTCGCGAAAGATGAGATCCTGCCGGTGGAGGCGTTCTGGTCGCTGACGATGTACGACAACGATTCTTACCTCGTTGATAACCCGATCAATCGGTATGCGTTAGGCGACCGCAGCAACTGCAAGTTCGGCGACGATGAGTCGCTGACAATCTATATCCAGAGCGATTCCCCTGGTGCAGACAAAGAGAGCAACTGGTTGCCGTCTCCCAAGGCAGGCCCATTCAAACTGGCGCTGCGGCTATACATCCCGAAGAAGCAGATCGCCGATGGCACGTGGAAGCCGCCCGTCGTGAAGAATGTGTCGTTGACCTCCGTGGATCGCGCTCCATCATCCTCAAGCGGCCATTATGGCTGGCTCGGCACCGAGACGCTCAAAACCCGCTTCGGCGAGTTCGAGTTCAAAAGTGACGGCGACTAGACGTTCATGAAAGACGGCATTCCGCAGATCGACCGCCGGGCATACGTCTACTACATGGCGTTGGGCAACTCCCCAGCCATGCTGGCGCAGAACGTCGCGTACTACCTGTGGACGTACAAGGACGCCAAGAGCCAGCCGCTCTTAGGCGAGAACACCTATAAGCTGCACATCCCGCCGAACGTGCCTGCCAAACAGTTCTGGTCGGTCGTCGTCTATGATGCCCTGAGTCGTAGCGAACTTCAGAACGGCGAGCGTTTTCCCTCACTGAGCGTGTACACCGGCCCGAAGAAAAACGCGGACGGCTCGGTGGACATTTTTTTCGGCCCGAAAGTTCCGACGGGGGAAGAGAAAAACTGGATCAGGACCATTTCGGACAAAGGATTTTTCCCCATGTTCCGCTGGTACAGTCAGGAAAAGCCTCTCTATGATAAGACGTGGCAATTGCCCGATGTTGAGGAAGTGAACCCGTGGGATTGAACGATTTTGTCCATTCTACAAGAGACCAACATTCACATCGCAGGACACGAGTTGAATAAGACTCCAGCCACTGGAGCATCTGTAAATTTCCGTCGGAATTGCCGAACGCGGCGGTCGGACATTCTGAAAATAAAAGTGTGGAATGATCATTCTCGACCAGTCAGGACAGAGGCAACTACATGGCCAGGGAAAGATAGTTCAGCCAGGTATACCAGCGGACAACCACTCTTCGCACAATCCGAAAAGGTTTGCCGTAATTGGTGTAGATGGCCGCGGCCCCAGCCGCTCCGGCCGGAAGCCGGTAGTGTTTCTGTTTCATTCATATCTGCAATCATCACTTCAATCTTTTGTTGGAGTGCGTCGCTCTCGATGCGATTCACCGCAGACGCCACTCCCAGCGCGAGCGCCTTTGAACAACAAAGAATTCCAAACGACTCGCTGCTGGCGTCGTGACGCCGTCGGCCCCTCCACATTTTGATAGCGTACATAAAAGCGATTTAATAAATCAGTGATCTCATAATGAATCACTTCAGTTTCAGCAGGAAGACAACGTACGGTGAGATTAACTGGATGTTTCGCTTGAACGAGGCAACGTTCAAAGGCTTGCAGAAGGAGGTTGTCTTCTCGGAGCACCTGCTGCTTCAGCAGAATGGCGAAACAACGACAGCCTCGCCTCAGCATCTGATTGGCCATCAAATAAGCAGCCTGCTCCCAATCTGCATCCACCCAGGGGATTGGCGTCATGGATGGGTAAGGGGTCCCATAGATCACTGCCGGAAGACCACTGTCTGTCACCTGCTGCTGAGTCGTCAGTGACGGCCTGATCAGAACCACCCCTTGACGCTGTGGACTAAGCAGAATTTCGTCGATGATCTGACGGACATGTTCAGGTTTGTCGGTGATGGGGAGGAACAGTTGTTTCAAATTACAGTCGGGAAGAGCTTTCTGAATTCCTGGTAAGAGTCCGTTTGTCACGTGACGCGGATCCTGACTGTTGTACATCTCCATAATAACGTTCACCCGACAGTGAGATAACGGCGGCATGACTGTCGGCGAGGCAACGAGTGCTCCCCGCCGCTGACTACGTATCAGTATCTGACGCTGTTCAAGGAGTTGCAGCGCCCGATTGGCCATAGCAGTACCCGTCTGAAGCATCCTGGCTGTTTCCGCTGTGCTAAAATAAACGTCTCCAGGTTGTAGACCACGATCCCGAATATCATCTTCGATACGTTTGGCAAGAATGCGGATCGGTAGTGTCTTCCGCTGAGCGGAAGAATGACTGTTGGATTGATGAATGCCCTGAGCCATGAGTCATTTTCGTTAGAGCGATTCCACAAATTCGATGGCCGATCTGGCGAGTGGATATCAGTTTTTTTCAATCGAAAGCCTCACCACACTGCCACATGATAGACCAACCCGGCCTGATACAATTTGCACTACCGTGTCCAGGCAAATGAAGATATCCTCATGAGAATCAATGGTCCTGAAAACCTCACAGGTCGAACTTTGTCAAATCAACTCCTTTCCCAACGCGTCTACAATTGGCTGCTGGAGCGGATTCTCAGTAGTGAATTTAAACCCGGCCACCACATTAACCGCCGTGATATTGCGGAACAGGTGGGAGTCAGCGTCGCGCCCGCTCTGGAGGCGATGGTTCAGCTCGAATGGGAAGGGTTTCTGGAAACCCGCCCACGCCTCGGCACTCGCGTCCGTACAGTGACGTTGGAGGAGATCCATGGTCGGTTTCTGTTGAGGGAAGCCCTGGAAGCACAGGGAGCCCGAATGTATTGCGGTGATGCGGTGCGTCATCACGAGAAGCATCTGTTGAAACTGGCAAGCAAGGTAGATCGTTCCAATCCGTTCAATTCCCGTAACTGGCAGTTGGAAATTGATTTTCACCGTGCTTTAATCCTGCTGACAGAGTGTCAGGTGCTGATTAATACATTTGATCAGGTAATGCGTCACAGTCTGTTTTATGCGATGAATCAACTTCTTCCTCCTCCATCAAAAAAACGGGTTCCAGACAGCCATTCAAGACTGGTGGCCTCTCTTCAGACCAACAACCTGGAAGAAGCGGACCGCGCCATTCGTAGTCACATCCGCTCCCGCTGGCTGGATGATAAAATCTCATCATAGTCGAGTACCGACTAACGGATACGATTTATCATATTCACACAAGCTGCGTCTGTGGTGCAATAAACCAGTTACGATTAGTGAATCTTTTGAAATGGGCTTTAGTTTTCCGAAGGTGAAAAGTGAGGTTTTCATGTGCCCAAATACCTCCAATTACCTGCAGACGGTAGAGCAAGCTGCACTATTACAGCCTCCATGCTTCTCCAAAATAGAACTCGTCGGCGTCTTTCAACTCTAAATAGTGATGGCTGTAATAGGATCGGGACGTCTGCATTATCGGCCAGTCCAGTTCCACTCCCTGAAGAGTCAGCTCTCGTTGAAAATCTGTCAGATGCATTGGATTGTTACGCACCTGACGGGGCGTCAGTTTCTTTTCGAGGCAAAACGCAGCCAGCATTCCGGCTGCTTCACCAATGTTCCATTCCACCGGATGTAATCGAAATGAGCCGTTCGTGACTGCGGTTACTCCCAGGTTTTTACATGCCGGAAGAAGATTTTCAACCCGGACGGGGAGCAACGCCCCTAATGGAATTTGCTGGCACCAGTGTTTACCGTGATTCGCCTCGGTAACGCTTCCCCGACCGGACTTGGCAGGCTTATGGATATCGATCCGATACCCGCCAACGCCAATACTGTCTTCATACTTCAGGGGGCCTTTTTCCCTAACGCCGGAATCAATGCGGAAGTGTTGTTCTAATACCGTGAACTCAGCCTGAATACGACATGATTCGCGGATGTAAGGATACTGTGCCAGACCATCGAGCGTTCCCAAAACGTCGCCGCGTGGTTTTAGTCCTGGATATCCAAGACCACCATCGTTCGGCCGTGGAGCTTCCGTCTGTAGCCAGTAAATCACACTCAGACTCAGTTGTCGTGCGGCATTAAAGTGCTTTTGCCGTTCTTCCCGGGAAACACCGCACAAGACTCCATCGTGATACTCGTTCTGTTTCCAGATGGCGACTGTGACGTCACTCGGAAAGGCGTTTTCGTTAAAGTTCCCACGGCACAACAATCGACGGAAACTCCATGTACTGGGAATATATTTATCCAGTCGGACAGGACGCCCGAAGTGATCTTGCTTTTCTCCAAAGAGATCAGCCACCGCCAACTTCCCTTGATTCCGCCAGCGGTCGTAATCTTTCGGTCGATCGATGACATGCTCTTCGCCTGGACGATGATCAAGAGCGAACACATGGGTATAGCCCATCTGATCCATCGGATTCGCGGGACCTTCAAGAGCACCCGGTTCTCCTGTGTCGGATTGGGATTCTGCACCAATTACCCGTTCGATGTTGCCGAGTTCGAGAAGTTCTCCCAATTCGGTTGCATCAAGAACATAAGGAGCAACCAGTGAACGATTGATGCCACAATGTTCATCTTTCACCGTCACGGATGCAACGCGGTCACCGTTCATCTCAACTGCCACGGGACGATGTCGCGGCAGGATGATAATGCGTCCGCTGGACAAATGCGGGGCGAGCATACTGAAAAGTACCGCCAGACCAACACGAGGCTCATAGCCGAGTGCGGTTACCCAACCGGCTCCCGGGTTGAGATATCGATCTCCTTGGGCAGCCTCCGACAAGGGATAATATTGACGATAATAAGATCGCACTCCTTCTCGGAATTTAGCATAATTTTGTGTGCGTCCGTATTCTTCAATCCAGGGATGTTCGTCAAGTGGAACCCCCTGTGTCGTCCCCTGACCACCGATCCAGTCAGTCTCCTCCGTGATAATAACGCGACATCCCCGATTCGCAGCAGCGTATGCAGCAGCGATCCCTCCAAAACTTCCACCGATGATGAGAACATCGGTCGACAGTTCACGGGAGTTTCCCTCTTTACGGACTCTCGCATGACTCGATTCCGCCTTGGAAGAAATACCGCCTGCAGGGCTCAACGTCATCGCCGACGCGAATGCCGCCGCCTGGAGAAGCTGTCGTCGTGAGAAGTCCTGCCGGATCGAGCGCGGAGTCAACATCGGATTGTCACCTTTCCTGATCTGTGAACATCATTTGAAGTAAAACGAATACAATTTTGACCGAGCCCCTCGAATTTCCAACTGAAGTTCTTTCCCATGCCATGCCTTCAAGTTGGGTTTCCCGCGCCACTGAACCTCCGCCGCCAGTGCATTCGTTCTTAATGGAAGGCAGTCATCGATGCTGAACCCGGGAATTGGTTGTCCGTCTTCATCAAGAAGTCCAACCTGAATCTGTCCTAAAGCACCTGTATCGACATTGAAGACCAGGCTGTTTCCATCAACTCTGATCGGAACGGTCTGGCAACTCCCCCCTTCGTTCGGAAAGTCCAGTGATACGAAACCGTCAATACGTTGCACATATCGATAGATTGTTCCGTCGGTTTTCTCATAACGAGCTTTCATGTTGCCGTGACGAGTATGCAGACCGACCCCGTACTGCCAGATTTCCTGATCACGAATGACCAGACCGGTTCCCATGAAAACCATGTTTGCATTCTCGGTTCCAGTCAGTCCCGGTTTAGCATAAGGACGACGATCGTAGCGGTGCCATGTGATGCCATCCCGACTGCCGGCAAAATGCATTTCCAGTCGACCATCAACCATACTCTTTTCACGAAGAAGAAAAGAAGGAAACGCCACGTACCAGCGAGGATCAAGCGGATATGGTTGTGTGGACATATTATAAACATCGCAGTTAGGAGGATCCTGTTCATCGGCGGCAAAGATGGTCTTCACTTCATCCCGGAGATGCGTCGCACGACCTTTCGAACTGGACGCGTTCTGATTTCCTGAAGAAGCGAGAACGAAAGGCTTCGTGAGATCTTTGACAGTAATTCGTTTGACGTTCCGTAAGCGATCCTGCCATTGCTCTCCTTTCGTCCATCCCCTCAGATAGAGGACATAGCAGCCAAGGCGCTCATCCCAGAATGTCACATTCTGTGTATCAAGGCTGAATGGAAGCAACACCGGATCGTGCTGACGCCAACGCAATCCATCCGGCGATGTAAAGCGGACCAGTCCTTTCCCGTGAATGGTGGTGAGATAAAGATAGGCTTCGTTCGAATCTGTTGCTTGCGGATCGCGAAACACAACTCCTTCAAGGCTGTGCACCCCCACCAGGTTGTTCTCGGTGGAACCTTCATACTCCACGATGCCGAGGTTTGGTTTCGTCCAGTTGATGCCATCGTTCGATTCGGCATATGCCAAGTTTGGCCGATTCCTCAAATCCCGACAGACGTACCACATTCTCAGCTTGTCCCCTTCATCCCGTACAGTGAGGAAAAGACTGATCATCAATTGTTCCCAAGGTTGATCCGCGCGGATCACGATCTCACGCTGCTCGGGCGAATTAACGGCAAGCGTCGCACCGGTATTACTCTTTAGAATCGCAGGATCAAGAAAGAGGTGTCTTACAACCGTAGCCGGCACATCCTGACCCCTCACAGGCTCAGAGCCTGACAGTTGAAGCGGGGCGAACAGTAAAAAGCAGATTGTCATTGTAGCAGGTAATCGCGCCGTCATTGTTCCCTCTCGTGCGGATGTCGTTTGAATCTAAATGTCAGTTAAACAACTGAATGCATCACCCCTCCGATATATCAGAGGGGCAAAGAGAGAATCCCTGAGATGCTCGTATTTCAAGAGTCCTCTGGCTTCGCTTGATATGCCGCCAGTCGGCGAATAAGTCACGACATTGAAATTTGGCTCTCCTGCACAGGTATCAAGTCGCGGAGAAACTTTCACGGAAGTGCGATCCGGAGATCGGTTTCCGGTCGGGTAATCGTGATGACGGGAGGATCAACCCTTTCAAGGTACTTCAGGAGTTCCTGTGTCGTTAAAGTCGGCTGTTCTCCGGTCGATGTTTCGGGAGGGGGAGAATGCACCAGAACGACTCGATGCGTGCCGACTAGAGCCCCCTTTCTATTACGTGTGAAATTCATCTCGAATGATCCGTCTGCTGAAGTTTGCCCTGAACTTCCCCGCCCTTCTATCGGATGAAAGTAGATCTGGATATTTGGAACAGGTTGACCTTGAAATGTCAGACGGCCTTGTACCGGAACAACATGATCCGAATCACGGTGACACGCAGACGCCATGGCGAGGACCATTGCCACATAGATATTTCTTAATATCGGCCACATTGATATTTATCCGTGAAATTATAATAACTTTGACGTCTATGGCAGACTGAAAGGTTCTCCTCCTGAGATGGTGGAAATGCTCAGCCAGATGGAACCATCGATGGAATCCGACAAAAACTTCACAGCGCCATCTCCCATCAGAAACATGGCTCCTCCGTGATGTTCACTGCCGAAAGCTCCACTATTATGCAGAACGTTCACTTCACTTTCGATCGGCATGAAATTGATCGGCCACAAATAGTTCACAGACTTCGCCGCATTATATCGATAATTGGAACTTGCCATTGAAGCTCCCCGAGTCCAGACCCGGAACCCGTTATATCCATTCCAGGAGATCTCTCCCACCATGATGGAGTTACTTAATCCATCCGCCGCATCGCGGAATCGAACGTTACGAAAAAGAGGGAAGAAACCACCGCGCCCAATTCCAAATTCAACAGAACCGGTGCTCGAAGCTCCAGACGGAGTATTAATAAGGCATTCCAGACCTGTAATCGGATTCACTCCCTGACAACCGGCAATACCATAATAATGGATTGTCTTCGCATTGCTTGATCGTTCAGCTGACTGCGTGGAGAGTAAATCCGCAGCGGACGGACAACGATACATCGGCACCATGACTTTGCTCGCTGCTACCAGATTTTCCGTCAACCCTGGTCCGCTATCGGAATCCAGTACGAATTCATTAACTGCCGACGCCAGCTCCAGGTAAGGAAGCAGTGAGACCCACATTCCAAACGTGTTTCTCTCAGTCCCGTTTGGCTGAGGTCGTCTGAGATTTCCAAGAGGCAAGCCGGTGTGAGTCTCGTGATAATTGTGGAGCGCGATCCCAATCTGTTTCAGATTATTTCTGCATTGCGCTCTTCTTGCAGCTTCTCGAGCCTGTTGTACTGCCGGCAGCAGCAATGCAACCAGAATGGCAATGATGGCAATCACCACGAGCAGTTCAATCAATGTAAAACCCAACCTGAGACGCAGGGATGACATGACAAATCTCCTGAAGCAAGGTCGAATGCGTGACTTCAGCTGCGCACTTCTGATATATCAGAAGCATGTAGCTGAAATTTAAGTTCTTTGATGTGTGTTGTCAAGAGGCACCTGCTGCAAGTTCTGGAGCAGAAAGAGAAGGAATTGTGCAACCAATCTGATGCTTTCCTAGATCAGCCAAAATCATGTCCGGTTGGTGCTCAAGGAATTTGCACTTTTAAACCATAAAGGTCACTGGCTCCCCGTGTCTTTCCGCAGTAAAAGACGATAAACCATTGGTTATCTCCCATTGGTGCCATCCAAGGGTAAGTGATGTCTTTACGGTCTTTAAGTTTCTCCGGAAACTGGGCGATTTCTCCGATTTTCCGCCAGTTCAATTCTTGTGCATGAGCTTCCCAGAGAACGATTCGGCCGAGAATTCCGCCTTGTTCATTCTTTTGATGCCGTTCGGAGACCAGTGCAAGCAATCTCTCTGGATGTTCCGGATCTGGAACGATGCAGGGAGATGGTAAACTGAGCGGTCCTTCGTAATCTGATTTCAGACCAACGGCCTGCATGTTCCAGTTGACGCCAAGGTCACTGCTCGTTATTTCCGTGTAATAATCCTTGCCATTACGGATCAGTCCAACGAAGCGGCCTCCGGCGAATGTTACAGCCGGTTCTGCCAGTCGCAGATTGGTTTCAAGTTCAACACTTTGTGGTTTTTCCCAGCTCATCCCCTGGTCACGTGACCAGGCCATCCACAGATCACCGCTATGCTTTCTTGCTGGTTTGCGATAATGCCCGAAGACTGCCAGACCTTGCCCCGGCACATGAATCACATTACCAAAAACAGATCCTGTTTGACTGCGATCGAGAGTAGAAACATCAACAGACGTCCATGTCCGTCCAGAATCCGTCGAACGCCATCCATCGATTGTGTTGGAAGCATCTCCATTGTATGCCATTGACAACAGCACAACTGCTCCGTCTTCCGCGATTCCCAAAGCACAATTGCCACCCGATGTGTACTCCGCTTTCTTGTGATATCGCTTCAGGACTTGCAGTGGGCTGAATGTCTGACCTTCGTCAGTGGAGAACGATACAACGGGACAGCCACCACCATGGGGACCATGAAACTCTCCTGCAATTGCTGCAACGATGAGTGTCCCATCAGGAGTCCGGGTCACCTTCGGCCAGGCCACATGCGCGATGCTAAGATCGGCTGGAGCAGGAACAATGACGACAGGTTCCCCGTAATCACCTGCAAGTGAAATGTCCTGCGCATGAACAAAGTGTACGACGTACATTAAATTGAAGATAACGACAATCATTCTTGAGATCACATCAAGTTTTCGTTGCGTGATTGCGTTCATAAGAAGTCGACTCCTTGTTCCATGGTTGTTGAAAATATGAAAATGATATCGCATTAACCTAACGTGTTCGCTGTTCTGCCATGTAGACACCAGTGTTTTTATTCTTGAAATGCGCGCTGCACGGTCACATGGCAGAGCCATTTTCTCTGAATTACGTTACCCATGCTGATGCCTGGCTTGATACGTGGTCACGGTCACCGGTTGTAGGAGGCTCATCAAAGGGAAGTTGACCGACTTCTTCGATGGCTTGCCAGTCCGGCTCACCGAGCGTTTCACCGATTTCCGCTCCCTGTGACATCAGTACATCCTGCAGCAGACGCATGTTTATGTCCCGGACGCTTTTCTTCTGACGAATCGCCAATGCTGCCGCTGTGCCGACGGCTTGTCCTTGAGCCATACATATTGGAATGACGCGGGTTGACGCCACGGCTTCGTGCGTTGCAGAAAGACACTTGCCGGCCATTAAGAGACCTTCAACTCCGGCAGCGGTCAGAGAACGTAAGGGGATTGTATATGCCGGAACGTTACGGGATTCCACCCAGGTTCCAGAGGGACGATGAATATCGATGTGATAGCCTCCCATTGCAACCGCATCGGAAAACACACGCCCTTCGGAGAGATCTTCTGCGGTGAGCATATAGTCTCCAACGATACGACGACTTTCCCGAACCCCCAACATGGGAGCGATCTCTAACAGATGGCTCCCTTCAAACCCAGGAACCCATCTCTGGAAGAATCGCACAAGTTGAGGAATCTGCTCGTAAACACGGGTATAACTGTCTGTCAAGCTATTGACATTGGTTGGATCAATCCCCAGTACCCGCGTCATCACAACAAGAAACTGGTCAGGGCGGTGCAGCTTCACGCCAACGATTCGAGTCTGCGGGACGTCGAGTTCACCCGCCATGGTGGCCTTCTTCACCAAAGAGGCGAATCCACCACAGATAATCACAGGCATTCGATCCAGTCGCTGATGCATCTTGGCAAGCAATTCCGGATAAGGAGCTAACCATTCACGGTAATTCAGACTTTTATCTCGACATCCCGCAATAAAATGATCGCGGTTGACCCCTCCCAGACGGAACACCAACGTTGGAGCCTGAACAAGACCGTCTCCCGTCCGTCCTTTTTCCCAGGCAGCTCCTCCTCTGGCAGCGACATCACCATCACCACTGCAATCAATAATAATTTCGGCTTCAATCTTCTGCCGTCCGGATTTATGTTCGACAACAATGCCACGAATTCGGTCTTTCTGCCGCAGGGTGTCAACGACATGGGTCTGCAACATTAACTGGATTCCCGCTTCACGTGCCATTTGCATACAAATGCATTTCCAGAGATGGTTATCAAGACTCACGGCCGATCCGCATTTAGGATCGAGAACATATCCAGAGCAGGCTTTCATCGCGACCATGCGATCGACCACTTCCGCTGCGAGTCCTTTGATAACCTGTCGATAATCCCGATCATGAAAGCCGAGCCAGGGGAGAGTTGAAGAGATGCCTCCGAGAAACCCGCTCGTTTCGACGAGCATCGTCTGAGCACCGTTCTTCGATGCTGCCAGAGCAGCATTCACCCCCGCAGCTCCAGCTCCGACAACAAGAACTTGCGTTTTCAATGAAGACAATTCCATGCCTTTGTCTTTTCCAATCTGTGAGGTGATCCCTGCGATTTTCGTCAGTGACAAATCACACCTCGTGATAATTGTGAGTCAGTGCAAACAGTCAGGTGGCCTTAGTGCTGTTTCCATATTGCATTTTTATCAATCATTGGCCGAAGCATTTGTTAGCGTCGGGTGATGTTCCGTTGTGATCGCAGGATTTATCCTGGAGTCGGATGAGCCCCGATGTCCTAATGTCCACAAAGTGAGATCGGCAAGATCGGCAGGCGGCAGTTTTGGAGTCAGGCGAGACATCGTAAAACCGCATCCGGTGGTCATCAGAAACCCCGTGACAGCAACAACATGAAAGCCAACTTCCAGTCCGCGTCCTTTCATTACATAGTACCATGTGATCATACAGAAAACGGTCATCACACCCACTGTCAGTGCAGCGATTGCATGCCATTGCCGTGCTCTACGGCTGGTCACTCCCAGCAGAAATACCGGAGCCAGAACCAGCAGTAACGACATCCAGATCCCAGCGGACTCCAATACAGTTCCTGCTGCGCCTTCCGTCAGCGATGAGACCATTAATGCCACTCCCATAATGGCGACTCCCCAGAACACAGTGAGCCGTTTGGAAACTCGAATCTGCGCCGCTTCCGTTGCGTCCGGCCGCCAGAATCGGAGATAAAAATCCTTGGTAACAACGGTAGATAAACTGTTTACGGCAGAGTCGATGGTACTCATCGCTGCTGCCAGCACGGCTGCAACGACCAGTCCGGGGAGTGGAGCCGGAAGCTGATTCGAAATGAACAGAAACAATGCCAGATCAGGAGCGGGACGTTGTTCCACAGGAAAATCTGCATAGAAACGGTAAATACACAGACCGACGAAATAAAGGCTCAACACCATGCAAGCCGCAAGCGCCGAACCTAATACGGTACAACGAAATGCATGTTGATAACTGGATGTCGATAACATTCTCTGAATTAATATCTGGTCGGCGGATTTATAGAATAAATGATCTCCTACAGCCCGAAGAATGAGAGTCCATAGAGTCAATCTGACAAATGGACTCAATGAGTAGAACTCAGGTTGAGTCGCATCCGGAAAAAGGTGATCGGTATCTCTGGCAAACCTGAGGACATCAACAATCCCACCCGGCGCAATCGTCACCGCAGTATAGACAACGGTTGCCAATGCTCCGATGAGCACAACAAACTGCATCATGTCGATCCAGACGACCGCTCTCATGCCTCCCAGTGTCGTGTAGATCATGGTGATCGTTCCAATCAGAAGAATGGTCATCATCAGCGGCCAGTTCACCATTCCCTGAAAAACCTTCGCCGCTGCAAACAGCACTGTTCCCAGGTAAAGCAAGCGAGCAAGACAGTAAATCGCCGCCGTTCCTCCTCGACATTTACTGCCGAATCGTCTTTCCAGATATTCAAATGGAGTGAATAGTGGTCCTTGAAAATAGAATCGAATGAAGATGAAAAAGAATGCGATGGAGAAGCAAAGCCCAAGCAGTGGCCAAAGCGCCGCTGTGACACCGTTTTTGTAGGCTTCTCCCGGAACCCCGACAAGAGAAATGGCGCTCAGGAAGGTGACAGTATAAGAGACCCCAACTGCCCACCATGGCAAACGTCGCCCCCCGAGAAGAAACGATTCCGTGTCGGTCTCCCGACGATAGCATGAAGCTCCGATCAGTAACACGATGGCCAGGTAGACCAGCAACGCGACGTAATCCAGAGATGTCAGGCCAATAGTCGCCAAAATAAGACTCCTGGAGCAGCTTGATTTTCTGGTTACAGGTGGGCTAAACGCCACACCATATTTGCGGATACCCTCAAATAACTTCGAGAGACAGAAACCGTGATCTCGCGACACCTCCTGATATATCACAGGCATAAAGAAACTTCAATATCGAAATGCATGAATTGATAAATTTCTGTGACAGCGGACGTCTGGAAAGAGCGAAGTACTTCTTTTTTGTTTGCCATCTGAATGAATCGCTTCCCCAAGACCATTTGCCCGAAGTCTGCGTTCGGAGATCGATCAATATTCTGGAAAAACGGTCTATTTGATTTCCAATGAGACAACTGTTCGGCTATTAGTCCGCCTTAAACCCACGGCCTCCGGCCGTGCGACCCTGACAGGCTCTGCCGCTCCTGCGAGATTCTTTACGAGAATGAATGAGCGAGTTGGTTCATGGCGGCTGATGTTCGCAAATAACGGATGATCTCCGTTGATGAATCAATGTTGTTGTTGGTTTTCAGAGCCGAAGTGTGATTTGAGGCAGCTATTTGGGAATGA